>ENA-OQEX01000011-OQEX01000011.1-human-gut-metagenome-genome-assembly--contig:-NODE-11-length-99927-cov-8.561994_pt1 | contig 99927 bp, 99 predicted proteins | sample MGYA00242802_ERZ504649 | MGnify/ENA primary metagenome ERZ504649 (study PRJEB26092, sample SAMD00036194) | human gut metagenome | host: Homo sapiens | study: EMG produced TPA metagenomics assembly of...
TGCTATCGCAATTTTGTTATTGCTGAGTATGACTCGTCATCCGGCAAGCGTATTCACCGCAAGATTTCAAGATTGTGAATTTGTATACCATGTCCTTGCACAGGTGGTTACCATGTTGCACTTGACACAATGAACGCCCCTACGGGTTTACATTTATAAATTATTATTTAAACGGAAAAATACTGCCGTTGCCTGTGGTCGAACCGATTTTGCAATCGGTTCGATTGGCGTTCACTGAACGCCGCTACAATTTTCCACTTTCCATTTTCAATTTTCAATTAAAAAAATCCCGAACACGGCAAATGCCATATTCGGGAGAATTTTTTATTTATTCACATATTCACTTTTTACAAGCTTTAGCCAAAATTATTCGGCATCGGGAAGGCTTGCAAGCTTTTCAAGGTGAGCATACTTATCAGCAGCAACCTTTTCAGCCTTTTCAAAGAGTTTTTCTGCTCTTTCGGGGAATGAACGAGTGAGTGAGTTATAACGAACTTCGCCCATGATGAAGTCACGATATGATGCAGAAGGAGCTTTACCGTCAAGCATGAACGGATTCTTTCCTTCGTCTGCAAGACGAGGATCGTAACGGAAGATGTTCCAGTAGCCTGCCTCAACAGCCTTTTTCTCCTCAAGCTGAGCAATGCCCATGCCACCCTTGATACCGTGGTTGATACACGGAGCGTAGCAGATTACGAGTGACGGACCGTTGTAGCTTTCAGCCTCAACCATAGCCTTGAGAACCTGATTGTTGTCAGCACCCATAGCGCACTGTGCAACATAAACATAGCCGTAGCTCATTGCAATAGCGGCGAGGTCTTTCTTCTTAACAGCCTTACCTGCGGCGGCAAACTGTGCAACCGAACCTACAGGAGTAGCCTTTGAAGCCTGACCGCCTGTGTTAGAATAAACCTCAGTATCGAATACGAGGATATTAACATTTTCGCCTGATGCGATTACATGGTCAAGACCACCGAAACCGATATCGTAAGCCCAACCGTCACCGCCGAAGATCCACATTGACTTCTTAGCGAGTTCGTCCTTGTCAACGAGTGTTTTCTTAACAAGTTCGCCAACCTTTGCATCCTCTGTGTTCTTTTCGAGTTCAGCGATAAGAGCGTCTGTTGCAGGACGGCTTGAAGTTGAATCTGTTACTGTGTCGAGATAGTTCTGACAAGCTGTCTTGAGGTCAGCGCTGTCTGTATCCTTCTGAATACCCTCAACATACTCGATAAGTCTGTTGCGGATAGCCTTCTGACCGAGAGCCATACCAAGACCGAACTCTGCGTTATCTTCAAAGAGTGAGTTCTGCCAAGCAGGACCGTAACCCTTCTTATTCTTTGTATAAGGTGTTGCAGGAGCAGATGCACCCCAAATTGATGAACAGCCTGTTGCGTTAGCATGAACATTCTGTCACCAAAAAGCTGTGTAACAAGCTTTGCATACGGTGTTTCACCGCAGCCTGCGCAAGCGCCTGAGAATTCAAGCAACGGCTGTTTGAACTGACTGCCCTTAACTGTAGTGAACTTGAACTTCTCGTGAACTTCAGGCTTATCTTCAAGTGTGAGAGCGTAGTCAAATACTGCCTGCTTAGGACGCTGTGAGTCGATTGACTGCATTGTGAGAGCCTTAGCGCCCTTCTTACCCGGACAAACCTGAGCACAAGCGCCGCAACCCGTACAGTCGAGTGTTGAAACTGTCATTACAAAGTTGAGGTCCTTGAGTCCCATCATCGGGAGGCTCTTTGTACCCTCGGGAGCTTTTGCAAGCTCATCGGCTGTCATGGCAACAGGACGGATTACAGCGTGAGGACATACGATTGCACATCTGTTACACTGAATACAGTTTTCAGGATTCCATTCAGGAACATCAACTGCGATACCTCTCTTTTCATAAGCGGCAGAACCGTTAGGAGCAGTACCGTCAACATGATCCATAAATGTTGAAACAGGGAGCTTGTTACCCTTATATGCATTTACAGGCTTGAGGATTTCGTTTACATACTCAACGAGAGCGCCGTTACCCTCTGCCTTGTCGGCAACTGAATTATCAACAGCGTTAGCCCAATCAGCAGGAATTTCAACCTTTTTGAGGTCTTCCATACCACGGTCGATAGCGGCGTAGTTCATATCTACGATAGCCTGACCTTTCTTCATGTATGACTTCTTAGCGGCAGCCTTCATAAGCTCCTTAGCCTTGTCGGCAGGAATGATATCTGCAATCTTGAAGAATGCTGACTGAAGAACTGTGTTGATACGACCGCCAAGACCGATTTCCTTACCGATCTTGATACCGTCAATTGTGTAGAAGTTGATGTGTCTTTCAGCGAGAATCTTCTTCATCTTACCCGGGAGACGCTCGGAAAGCTCTTCTGTATCCCATGGCAGTTAAGAAGGAATGAACCGCCTTCTTTAAGGTCATCAACAATATCGTACTTGTCAACATAAGACGGATTGTGACAGGCAACAAAGTCTGCCTTTGAAATGTAGTATGTTGACTTAATAGGAGTTTTACCGAAACGAAGGTGAGAAACCGTAAGACCGCCCGACTTCTTTGAGTCATATGCAAAGTAGCCCTGAGCGTACATATCGGTGTTATCGCCGATAATCTTGATTGAGTTCTTGTTAGCACCGACAGTACCGTCAGCACCAAGACCCCAGAACTTACAGCTGTGTGTACCCTTCGGAGTTGTATCGGGATTTTCAACAATCGGAAGTGAGAGGTTTGTAACATCATCAACAATGCCGATTGTAAATCTTCTCTTAGGTGTTTCGCTTTCAGCGTTTCTGTAAACAGCGATGATGTCGCCGGGTGTTGTATCCTTTGAGCCAAGACCGTATCTGCCTGTGTAAACCTTTACACCTGCAAAGTCCGAACCGTTGATAGCGGCGAGAACATCAAGATAAAGAGGTTCGCCGATTGAACCGGGTTCCTTTGTTCTGTCAAGAACAGAGATTGTCTTAACAGTCTTAGGAAGCTCTCTGAGCATATAGTCGGCAACGAAAGGTCTGTAAAGGTGAACTTTAAGAAGACCGACCTTTTCGCCTGCGGCATTGAGGTAATCAACAACTTCTTCTGTACAGTCACAAACAGAACCCATAGCAACGATAACATGCTCTGCATCCTCTGCACCGTAGTAGTTGAACGGCTTGTAGTCAGTGCCGATTTTAGCATTAACCTTGTCCATGTACTTAACAACAACTTCGGGAACTGCGTCATAATACTTGTTACAAGCTTCTCTTGCCTGGAAGAAGATATCGTCGTTCTGAGCAGTACCTCTTGTTACAGGATGCTCAGGGTTAAGAGCACGACGACGGAAAGCCTCAACTGCATCCCAGTTAAGCATATCGGCGAGGTCTGCGTAATCCCACTCCTCAATCTTCTGAATTTCGTGAGAAGTTCTGAAACCGTCAAAGAAATGAAGGAAAGGAACTCTGCCTTCAATAGCTGCAAGGTGAGCAACAGCAGCAAGGTCCATACATTCCTGAGGATTGTTTGAACAAAGCATAGCATAACCTGTCTGACGGCAAGCGTAGATATCTGAGTGGTCACCAAAAATAGAAAGTGCGTGGCTTGTGAGCGCACGGGCTGATACATGAATAACGCCCGGAAGGAGCTCGCCTGCCATCTTGTACATATTCGGAATCATAAGGAGCAGGCCCTGTGATGCTGTGTAAGTTGTGGTCAAAGCACCTGCTGCGAGTGAGCCGTGAACAGCACCTGATGCGCCGCCCTCCGACTGCATTTCCGTTACCTGAACCTGTCTGCCGAAAAGGTTCTTGGCACCCTGTGCCGAGAACTTGTCGGTAAGGTCAGCCATTACGGAAGAAGGTGTGATAGGATAGATAGCCGCAACATCGGTAAACGCATAAGAAACATGAGCTACTGCGCTGTTACCATCCATAGTTTTCATTTTTCTTGCCAATGGAATCGTCCTCCTTTTTAATCAAAGCGGCAAAGGAAATGATGCCGCATAAATTTTCGATACCCGTTAATTACGCACCGTAAATCAACAAGCGGTACGGATACTTTGTATCATCTTAAATTTTATCACTTAAACACCGATTTGTAAAGTGTTTTACACAAGAAATTCAAAGCAGGATACATATTTTTGTTTCGTTTTTTACAAAAAGTTTTTTATATTTACTTGTTCCTGTCAAGATACCTTGTTGTTGATTTTTTAAAAATCAATAACAAAGGTTTTGGTTATTTGTGCGAACAATTACAATGCTACGCTCGGGCATAATTTGTTTTTTGACATTACAAACTGCCTGCACGAATTGGGTACGGCGCTCGCCGTAATTTTCAATTTATAAATGCTTTATCGCTTCGCTTAAATCCGTACACAAAAAATCTATCATATGACGAGCCGACTGCCGCAAGGGCATTGTCGCCCACATATTTTCCGACCAGGCAAGGTTGTAAAACTGCTGAAACACATTGCCTAGCATAAGCGGTACTGCAAAAGACCACAGGCCGCCTGTTATACTGCCTGTGGTCAAATCTCTGTTTTTATTTAGTTTTATCACAAAATCATTTCGTTGCAACCGCAGATTCTGCGGTCATATTTTTTTGTTAAATTCACTTCCGCATTTCGGACAGCGAACAGTATGATTGCCTTTTTTGTTGCGAACACGAAGCTGCGCCTTGCACACGGGACACTTGATATAACGGTAGTCCTTGCGGTCACGAATTTTCTTGAAGGTCAGCCTGAACCAACCTGTTACCGCATTGTAAATCGGAAGAAATTTTCTGTTTTCGGCACTTCTTGCAACAATGTTGCGTGAGAACATACGAAAACAGATAAGCACGATAATCAAGAGCATTATTCCGTCAATGATGTATCTTGCAACACGGTTCCACACAAAAATATTCACGAACCACAGTATAAGCAACAGCACCCAAAGTGCATTGTTGAGCTTATCCGTGCCGTATCTGCCCTGCATAAAATTGGCGAATCTGTTAAATAATCCTCGCATAAAGTTCATCCTTTCCGCAAAAAGCGGTAATTACAAAAATCATCTTTCCACCATTTTATCACAGGCAGGGCGTACATTCAATAAACATTTGACGATATATGTCACTAAATCAGCCGAGAACGAGCTTTGCCGTGTCAACGCTTTCTTTTGCGTCACGGCAGTAGTAGTCAGCGCCGATTTTCATAGCGTAGTCCTTTGTAAGAACCGCACCGCCGACAAATATTGTGCATTTGCTTGAGCCGTCGGGATTCTGAAGTTCCTTACATTCTCTTACAAGCCTTATTGTATCTTCCATACTCTTGAGGGTTGTTGTCATAAGAGCCGAAAGTCCTATCATTGTAATATTCTGTTCAACGGCAGTATCAACAATAAGCTGAGGATCAACATCACGACCGAGGTCAACAACTGTGTAGCCGTAGTTATCGAGAAGAACCTTCACAATGTTCTTGCCGATATCGTGAATGTCACCCTTTACGGTTGCCACAATAATTTTGCCCTTGCTTACGGGAGTTCCGCTTGTCTTTGTAAGGTGCTTTTTAATTACATCAAAGCACTCCTGAGCTGTGTTTGCGCTTTGGATAAGCTGTGGAAGGAAGATTTTATTCTTTTCAAAATCTTCACCCACTCTGTCAAGTGCAGGGATAAGCATTTCGTTTACAACCTGCATTGCATCGGTTGTTTCAAGAAGCTTTGCGGTTGCGGCTGCACCTTCGTTTTTAAGTCCGTTATAAACAGCCGCAAAAATATCAACATTGCTGTCTGCCTTTTTAACGGGAGCGGCAGGAACAGCATCGTTATATGCGTTGATAAATTCAAGTGAGTTCTTGTCAATGCCGTTAAGGACACGGAATGCCCTTACAGCACCTGTCATCGACTCAACATTCGGTTGATAATCGGCAAATCAAGTCCCTGTTCCATAGCCATTGTAAGGAAAGTTCTGTTGACAAGCTCACGGTTCGGAAGTCCGAACGAAATGTTTGATACACCGAGACAGGTTTTACAGCCAAGTTCCGTTTTTACTCTGTGCAAGGCCTCAAGAGTCTGACGGCAAGCCGCCTGTTCTGCGGAAACCGTAAGAGTAAGACAATCGATATATACATCTTTTCTGTCAATGCCGACAGCCTCGGCTCTTTCAACAATTCGTTTTGCAATCTCAAATCTGCCCTCGGCGGTTTTCGGGATACCGTTTTCGTCAAGTGCAAGTCCGACAACAGACGCACCGTACTTTTTGACAAGAGGAAGAACCGTTGCAAGGCTCTGTTCCTCACCGTTTACGGAGTTCAGAATCGGTTTGCCGTTGTAGTAGCGGAGTCCGGCCTCAATAACCTCGGGCTTTGTGGAGTCAATCTGGAGCGGAACATCACACACACTCTGAATAGCCTTGAGAACACGCACCATCATCTTTTTTTCGTCAATTTCGGGATGACCTACATTGACATCAAGAATTTCCGCACCGCCCTGAACCTGACTGAGAGCCTGAGTGAGGATATAGTCAATATTATTTTCAACAAGCGCCTGCTTGAACAGCTTTTTGCCTGTGGGGTTAATTCTTTCACCGATAATTCTCGGACCGTTGATTTCGACAACCGTCGTTGAACTGCAAACGGTTGTGTCAACGCTTTTTGTCTGAGGCTGATATTCTCTGTCGGCAACCTCCGACTTAATTTTTGCAATATAATCGGGATTCGTTCCGCAGCATCCGCCGATAACCTTAACACCGTATTTGAGGAGTGAACAAACGCACTCGGCAAATTTGTCGGGCATAATGTTGTACTCGTTGCTGTTGGGATCGGGCAAACCTGCGTTAGCCTTGATTACAAGGGGAAGATTTGTGTATTTCGACATCTCGGAAACAACGGGTTCAAGCTCATCCGGACCGAGTGAACAGTTTACACCGAGAGCGTCAACACCGAGTCCCGTAAGAGTGACAGCCGCACAGGCAGGGGATACCCCCGTAAATGTTCGTCCGTTTCTCTCAAAGGTCATTGTTGTGAGGATAGGTTTGTCGCAGTTTTCTTTTGCGGCAAGGACTGCGGCTTTAAGCTCGTAAAGGTCGGTCATTGTTTCAAAAACTATGACATCGGCATCTTTACCGGCAAGAATCTGCTGTTTGTAATACTCATAAGCCTCGTCAAATTTCATTGAACCGGCAGGTTCAAGCAACTGACCTATCGGACCGATATCAAGGGCAACGAGGGCGTCTGTACCCTCAACGGCTTTTCTTGCAATCTTAACACCGGCGCCGATGATTTCTTCAACGCTGTAACCGCTGTCCTGAAGCTTGTAGGCATTTGCACCGAAGGTGTTTGCGTACACAATGTCAGATCCGGCATCAATATACCTCCTGTGAAAGCTCTCGATAAGCTCGGGGTGAGTAATGTTCAGCACCTCAGGCACATGGTCGTACTTTACACCGCTTTTCTGAATGAGAGTTCCTGTTGCACCGTCAAGCAGAATAAAATTCTTTTGGTTGAGATATTCACTAAAGTTTGAAAAATTCTTAAACACCACAATGTTCCCCATTTCTTCTGAAGCGACATTTGCCTTTCATACTGCAAATTGCACATCCTCGTTTTCTTCTTTCAATCGGATTGTCTGAAATTCCGAGAACCGCCGTAACCGACTTTGACGGCACAAGCAGACAGCTGTCGCCTGTTGTAAGTCCTATTTTTCTCGGAGCGTCAAGTATTCTCAGATACTCCTTCTGCATCTCAATAGGATAGTCCCCGTAGCCGGGGCTGAAACGGAAGGTCATATACTTTCCGCTGTATTTTTCGGCAAGGATTTCGTCAACCTTTTGACACACCTGTTCAACGGCAACGCTTGCAAAGCTGTCAAGCACAACCGCCCTTGCCATATCGAAATCTGACTTATACGGATAAGCTTGTCAATTTCCGAACCGATTGTAGCACACATCATAACAGCTGTGTGGCAGCCCTCAAGGTGCTTTTTTATATCATTGCCGAGTAAAATATCGTCAAACGGAGCTTTGCGTTCAAGATAGAGAAATCTCGGCTCTGCTGTTTTCAGTATTTCTTTTTCACATTCATCCATCAGCACATCCATGCGGTAATTAAGCTGATTCCTGCACCGCCGAGGTAGCGTATAGCCTCTTTGCGGTTTAATCTGTCAAGCGTTATCATAAAAGACTTGACACCGCCTCCGTAATTTTTCTTGCAACATACGGGTTGTTCATTGTGTAGAGGTGGATGCCGTCAACACCGTGTGCGATAAGGTCAACAATCTGGTCAACCGCATATGCAATGCCTGCGTCACGCAAAGCCTCGGGTCTTGTATCATACTTCTGCATAATCTTTGCAAATTTTGCAGGAAGGCTTGCACCGCACATTGAAACCATTCTTTCAATCTGACTTTTGCTTGTTACAGGCATAATACCTGCCTCAATCGGAACATTCACGCCTGCAATCTTCGCTCTTTCAAGAAAACGATAGTAAACGGAGTTGTCAAAGAAAAGCTGTGAAATAAGGTGGCTTGCACCCGACTCAACCTTTTTGCGAAGGTTGTGAATGTCCTCAACCTCATCGGCTGCCTCGCTGTGAACCTCGGGATAACAAGCGCCGGCAAGGTCAAAATCGCCCTGTGACGCAATATATCTGCACAAATCACTTGCATAAGTGAAATCCTTCTGCGGTTCAACACCTTCAACCCTGTCACCACGGAGCGCAAGAATATTCTCAATGCCATTCTCCTTAAAGAGCGCAAGGTTGCGGTCAATATCAGCCTTTGTGCTGTTAATGCAGGTAAGGTGTGCCACGGATTCAACTCCGAAATCCCTCTTGATTTTTGATGCGATTTCGCAGGTACGATTTTTTGAGCCGTTACCGCCTGCACCGTATGTTACGCTGATAAAATCAGGCTTTAAAGCCGAAATTTCTTCAAGCTTGCCGTAAACCGATTCAATCGGAGAGGTCTTTTTAGGCGGAAATACTTCAAAAGAAAAAACTGTTTTTCCGCTGTTAAATAAATTGCTTATTTTCATATATAAACACCTCGGTAATGGTTTTGTTAAACTTGATTAATTATAGCATAAATAATTTTTGCATACAATACTGTTTTGGTGGGTTTTGTCGTTTAAGACTATCATTTTTTCGGAGGTTTGGATATAAATGAAAGTTATGACAAGGAGTTTTGTTATATGTAGCACGGTGTAGGGGCGTTCATTGGACGCCCGCAAGTAACGACACAATTTTTTTGATAAAAATAAACCATATAAATGAGATACAATTACCTAAATGATGTAGGGGAGAACCGTGTTCTCCCGTTAGCAATGGTACAAATTTGATGTCAAATCACATTATATAAAAATCACAAAGTTACTGATATTTTGTAGCGGCGAACCTCGTTCGCCAATCGTTTTGGTTATACAACCAAAACGAACACACAATTTTTGTAGTATGAAATGATATGGTAGCTGACAATAGTCTGCATTAAGTCGAACCGATTTTACAATCGTTTCGATTGGCGAACACGGTTCGCCGCTACAGACTATACACCGTTTTCATCAAATCAAAAATTTATGTTCTTACAAATTATTTCATCAAGACGGGCGTCCAATGAACGCCCCTACTGATTAAACAAAAACGGTCGGGAAACAATGATTTGCATTTTGCAAACTGTCTTCCCGACCTCAATTTTCAATTTTCCATTTTCAACTTTCAATTTTAAAAAATCACAGCTGCAAAATCAGCTTTGCAACACCGAAATAGATAAGCAATGAAAGCGAGTCGCAGACTGTTGAAATGAGCGGATTCGCCATAACGGCAGGGTCAAAGCCGACCTTGCTTGCCAAAAGAGGCAGACTGCTGCCGACAAGCTTTGCCATAATAATTGTGCCGACAAGCGTAAGCGAAATTACAAGGGCAATCATAAATGCGTTTTCCTGACCGTTGAGATCAAACAAAAGCAGTTTTACAAAGTTTGCCGCCGCAAGGGTAATACCGCAAAGAATTGACACCCTGAATTCTTTCCACAGCACAAGGAAAATGCTCTTGAAATGAATTTCACCGAGCGACAACGCACGGATTACGGAAACCGACGCCTGAGAACCTGCGTTACCGCCCGAACCCGTAATCATCGGGATAAACGATGAGAGAATCAAAACATTTGCAAGCACAGCCTCAAATGATGAGATAATCGCACTTGTAAAGGTTGCCGAAAGCATGAGTATAAGCAGCCACGGCGCTCTCTTTTTGTACAAACCGAAAACGCTTGTTTTCATATACGGTTTGTCAGACGGCAATACGGCTGCCATCTTTTCGATATCCTCGGTAGCCTCTTCCTGAATAACATCAATAGCGTCGTCAATTGTCACGATACCGACAAGTCGGTTTTCGTTATCGACAACAGGAAGAGCAAGGAAGTTATAGTTTGAGAACATCTGGCAACCTGCTCCTGATCGGCAAGAGTAGTTACCGAGATAACATTTTCCTCCATAATCGACTTTACAAGCTCGTCATCTTCGGCAAGCAAAAGGTCTTTTACGGTGGTAATACCGATAAGCTTGTTGTTGGCATCGGTTACATAGCAGGTGTAGATTGTTTCCTTGTCAACACCTGTTCTTCTGATTCTTTTAATAGCCATTTCAGCCGTCATATCGGGACGAAGCACAATAAACTCGGTTGTCATAATCGAGCCTGCGCTGTCCTCGGGATATTTTAAAAGCTCGTTAATCTGCTTTCTCATATCCTTATCGGCCTGTCTTAAAATACGCTTTACAACATTGGCAGGCATTTCCTCAATAAGGTCAACGGCGTCATCGACAAATAACTCATCGACAACCTCTTTCAGTTCGCTGTCGCTGAAGCCGTGGATAAGGAATTCCTGAGTTTCGTCATCCATTTCGACAAAGGTTTCCGCCGCAAGCTCCTTTGGCAGAATACGAAACAGAATCGGCATTTTTTCATCCTGTAGATTTTCAAAAACCGCCGCAATGTCAAACGGTTTCATCGTAATCAAAATGTCACGCAAAGTGCTGAACTTTTTGTCATCAAGCAACAATTTGATAGTTTCGGTAAGGGTTACGTTAACCTGTTCCATCATCTTTTCCTCCTTTTTAATTAAATTGGAAGTAAAGACGGTGTCACCCTGAGTATTAAATTAAATCAATTCAAATTAAAATAAAAATACAAAGCAAAATCAATAAAACAAAATGAACGCACAAGCGCACATTCTGTTGCAACTTCGCCCGGGTACAGCGCCTTTATTACCGTCTGCGTCCATTAAGTTTTCACCTCATTCGCATTTAAATTCGGGCAAAAGCCCGTACATATTTATTTTATTCTTTTTTATGTCCGATGTCAACGGATTTATCCGCTAAAAATCCACTTTGCAAACATTTTACATTATCCTCTGTAACAGCTTGGTAACTCGGTATAATATTTCTTGCTTTTTGAAGTGTATCAATGTATAATAAATATGCATGATTTAAAATAAAATTTCAAAGATTGGAGATTAACCGTTATGACAGATATGGTTAAAAGATATGTTCCCTATGCGGTAATAATTTTGCTTGTTTATATGCTGTTGCCGCTTGTGTTTATTCCGGGCGCAATGCAGAAGTTTTCACCCGTTGCATATGACTTTGTGTTCCCGATTACAGCAATCGGCTGTTCGGCACACTACTGCTCAAAACACGGACTTGACTTTCTCTTTGCACTCATTGCGCCGATTATTTATCTTCCGAGTATGCTCATCTACAACGGCGGATTTTCTTCAAGCACACTTTCAACAAACCTTATTCTCCTCGTAGTTTATCTTGTTGCCGGAATTTTCGGACTTTTCCTCGGCGACCTTGCTTTCGGTGACAAGCGCCGTCAGAAAGAAAAGGCAGAACAGGAAGAAGCAGAGGAAATGCTCCTTGAGGCAAAGCGCCGTGAAAAGGAAGAGCTTGAGAACATGACTTCATCAAGCAAAAAGTCCGAAAGAAAAGCACCTTACAGACAGGAACGCAAGCCTGCACGCAAACCGTCGCCTGCACCGCAGAAAACCGAAACAGCAGATGACGATGATTTTGATTATGACAAGTACCTTTCCGGTATTGACAGAAAGCAAGATCCGAACGAAAGCGAAATTGACGATATCTTAAACGAATACAGACACTAACGGCGAGCGCCGTTCCCAGTTCGTGCAGATAGTATTTATAAGGGCGAAAATAAAATGCCCGAGCAAAACTTTATAGCTAAAAATGTAAAATTAAAGTCGGGAAGACAATTTGCGAAATGCAAAGCATTGTCTTCCCGACTGTTTTTGTTTAATCAGCAGGGGTGTTCATCGGACGCCCGCCAAGTAATGACAGAAAATTTATGATGAAAATAAACTGTATAAATGAGATACAGAATTGCAGTTACTTTGTAACATTTATATCATTTAATTTACAATATTATTTGTACCATTATTTTTGTTTAAATCAACCCAACGATATACTTCTGAATCAAGGTTGCGTCAACAACACTGATTTCACCGTCATGGTTTACATCGCTGTTAAAAAGCTGAGTCTTGCCGAATTTTACAATACCTACAACATATTTCTGAACAGATGTTGCATCTCCAACCGTAATGTTTCCGTCTGGATATGCATCACCGCAAGTCAGGCAGTTCAATTTGCCACCAATCGTTGTTTTACACTCTGCGCCGTTTTTAAGTCTGCAATATTTATAAGCCATAAGGCCCGTATCAACACCAAGCTGTCTTGAAATATAAAACTCCGCATAGCCGTTCTTATCGGGGACAAAAGATGTTACCGCACCTCCGCTGACAAAATATGCGCCCGAGGTTGCATAGCAAGGTTTGCCGCTGCTGTCTGTACCGAAATCCTCATATGTAAAGTCAAAATTCTTGTATGTGCCATCGCTGAGTTTTCCGGTCATTGTGCCATCATCATTAAAGCCATCAGGAAAATAGTCGGAGAGTTTAATCCTTATCTTAACATATTCTCCGCCTGTTGAATCATAATTGAATTTCATACCCGTATCACCAAAATAACGATTATCCGCTGTTATCATATGGCGAGTAAATTCCTGATTTTTCGGGAGATTTACAAACTTCGGTGCATCAATACAGTCCTTAAACATCACACTGTACTTTTGATAATCCGTTGATATGAACATTGCCCCGAAATTCTTTGCCGTATTTTCGGTATATCCCGTTGTTGTAACAAAAAGCTGATTGTTTGAGATTTTCTGCGTTGTACCTGTAACTTCAAAGTCCTTGCGATCTTCATACTCGCTTACCGCACCTGTCATAAGAACCGAACCGACGGTAAGCACACCGCACATTGCGATTGCAGTTATTTTTTTAATTATATTTTTCATTGTTTTTTCTCTTTCTATCAGGGGCGCTCATTGGACGCCCGATTTGATTGAATTTTATGTTTTCGCAAAATCAGTTGATGTTATGGAAGTTGTGTGTAATTGGCGACATATATATAATCTGTCTTATCAAAAAGATTGTACCATTACTTCGTCGGTTTGCTTTTACATGAAATTTTTATTTAACTCAACCCTACGATATACTTCTGAATCAAGGTTGCGTCAATAACACTGATTTCGCCGTCATTGTCTACATCACTGTTAAAAAGCTGAAGCTTGTCAAAGTCCTCAATACCTGCAACATATTTCTGAACAAGCGTTGCATCTACAATTGTGATAGAATCATCCTTGGTTATATCGCCTCGAACAAGACCGTATAGGCGTGCACCCTGTACAGCACGACTAAGGGACAGTCCGTCTTTTCTTCTGTAGTTAAGATACATCGACAATTCGGTTCTTACACCGATTTTCTTTGAAATATAAAGCTCGGCATAACCATCCTTATCAGGGACAACTGCCGTTACAGCCGCACCGCTCTTTACACACATACCCGAAGTTTCGCAATAATCTTTTTTGTCGGAACTTGCAGAATCGTAATCTTTGTGAGTCCAGGCAAAGGTGTGTGTACTATCGTCATCAAGGGTTTGAGTAACAGATCCGTCCTCGTTAAAGTAAGGCGAAAAAGTAGATAATTTAATTTTTACCTTTACATATTCTCCGCCGGTGTTATCAAATGTATAAATGTCATATATGTTTGTAAAATAAGAACCGCCCAGGTTTATCAATTTATTGTAATAAAATTCCTGATTTTTCGGGAGATTTAAAAATTTCAGTTTATTCACGCAATCTTTAAAATATACGCTGTATCCTTTGCCTGCCATATTTTCAAACATAACACCGTAATACTTTGGATTGCTTTCGTTATAGCCTGTTGCCGTAACAAGAACTTGATTATTACTGATTTTACGGGTTTCGCCCATTAGTTTGAAATCTCTTTCATCACCAATCCATTTTGCGTTTGCAACAAACGCAGAGCTTACTGCCAACACACAGCATATTGCGATTGCAGTTATTTTTTTGACTGTTCTTTTCATTGATTACACCAGTTTTTTATTGTTTAGCTGTCCAAACCGACGATATACTTCTGAATCAAGGTTGCGTCAATAACACTGATTTCACCGTCATGGTTTACATCGCTGTTAAAAAGCTGAAGCTTGTCAAAGTCCTCAATACCTACAACATACTTCTGAACAAGCGTTGCATCAGTAACAGAAATGTATCCGCTTAAATCCGTATCACCGCAAGTTAAACCGACCAGAGTATCTCCGATTCTTCCGTAATCGCAATGAGCTCCGTCTTTAAGTCTGCAATAGCGGTATGACATTACTTTTGTATCTACACCAAGCTGTCTTGAAACATATATTTCAGCATAGCCGTCCTTATCGGGAGCAAAGGAGGTTACCGTACCTCCGCTTGTTGCATATACACCGGATTCCGCATAGCAATTAACACCGTTGCTGTCAGTTCCGAAATCTTCGTATGTAAAATCAAAATCCTTGTAAGAACCGTCTCTAAGCTCAGCAGTCATTGTTCCGTTTTCATTGAACAGACGGGAAAAATCGGAAAGCTTGATTTTTACCTTAACATATTCACCGCCTTGTTTGTCAACTGATAGAATGTCTGAACATTACCGAAATAACCGTGACCCTGCGTCATCATATACTTTACAAATTTTTCGCCCTTTGGAAGATTTAAAAATCTCGGTGCGTTGATACAATCTTTAAACCATATATCGTAATCCTTTTCGTTGGTTGTTCTGAACTTTGCACCGAAATTTTTATCGGTATTTTCAGTGTATCCCGTTGTTGTCACAAAAAGCTGATTGTTTGAAATTTTCTGCGTTGTACCTGTAACTTCAAAGTCCTTGTGATTTTCATCTTCGCTTACCGCACCTGTCATAAGAACCGAACCGACAGTAAGCACACCGCACATTGCGATTGCAGTTATTTTTTTAATCATATTTTTCATTTTTTATCCTCCGTTTTTATCGTTTATCTGTCCGAACCGACAACATATTTCTGCAAAACAGTTGCATCTGCACCGTAATGCAGTCTGCTGTAAATTATGACACACGCTCACATATTACATAGTAACGGTCAAAACCGCCGTTGCCGTCACTTATGCAGGTAAACATCGTGAGCAAATCTCTGTCCTTCTGCAAATAGCAGTCGCCTGATTCGCTCGGCTTATTGACTTTGGTTTCAACGACCTTGTAATTGAGTGTATCCCAATAATTTGTGATTGAAACCCTGTCACCGATTTTGAGATTGCGGAGATTATCAAAGAATATTCGACCGATGTATCCCGTGTGACCTGCAAGGACTGCGTTTGTATTCTTACCGCCGATCGGCAATGAGGTTGCACTCATATGTGCCGCACCGTAGCTCATATTTGAGCTGTTCGCACCGAGGTAAATCGGCAAACGCATATTTATTGTTTCGGCGGTAACATAACCGTAAATGCCGTCGGTTATGCCGTAATCTTCAAGATTGACGGCAGCCTGTGAATAGGTATCGTTGCGGAGCATTTCATACTGGTTTGTTTCAAGTTTTTTGTTGTAGGCAACGCTGTCATTGAAAAGTCTGTCGAGGTCAGCCTTGAAAACAACGGGCTGTTTGGAGGTACGCTTGCCCTCCCTGTCAATTTTGTAGCCCTCTTCGTCAACCTTGCCGTCCTTGACCGCCTGTTCAAAAGAGCCGTCCTCAGCTTCTTCAACACGGGTATCAAAGCCGTCAGCCTCACCGTTTGAAATCTGTGTTCCGATAAAATTTGATATAGTGGGGAATGCGACAAGACCTATTCCGACAACGAGCATTGCTATTGCCACACCCGTAAGTATTTTTTTAATCATCGGAATCACCGCCCAAATCATTCTGATTTTCGTCAGCCGAGTCATCTCTCAGCCGTTTTGCATCGTTTGACTTCTTCTTTTTACGCTTGAGCAGAAATACAACCACAAACACAACAAGTGCAACAAAGCCGACAATTATGCCGATTGCGACTGCATAAGGGATTTTGTAACCGAGAAAGAATATGTAACCGTTGTCAAACTTTGCAAGTGACACACCTGTTTCAACATATTTAGTATCATCGTATGCAACATGCTTGCCACGCACGAGAAGTCTGTGAGTATTAACGCCGTATGGGGTACAGGTGAGGAGCGTTACAAGGTCTTCGCCGTCAACAATCCGTAAGGAATTGATTTCCGAGGGAAGAACAACTTCGATTTGATCAACCTCATATTTCAGCGTTCTGTCGAGGATATGAACATAAAACGCATCGCCGACTTTCATATCGGTGAGGTAATCAAAAAATGTTTCGCCCGGATAACCCGAATGGGCAGAAATTACGGAATGTGTGCTTGTGCCGCCGACAGGCAGGGAAGTGTTTTGAAGATGCCCTGCACCTTTAGAAAGAATCTCTTCGCTTGTGCCGTGATAAATCGGCAGATAAACATTGATTTTCGGCACATCAATATAGCCGATAAGACCGTTATCATCAATATTGAGAGTTTTCTCATAATTTGCGCCGATTTTCTGAAAAGCCTTTTCGTCGAACGGGTCGGTAATTATCATATTATTTGAAAGGCTGTTATTGTACTTTGTCGCCTCTTCAAACATTTTTTGAGTTTTCTCACTCGGCATCTGAGCAACCCTGTCGGTGTACTCCTTAACCCTGCTTCTACTGACATAGTTATTAATTGCGGAACTGACAAGCGGATAGCTCATTATGCCGATTCCTGCAACGAATATTAAAACTATTAGTAAAATTGACAGCTTTCGTTTCATAAAATTTTCCTTTTCTGCGTGTTTTTGTTCCGTTGTTATTATACTACATTTTGCCGTGCAGGGCAATACACGGCGAGCGCCGTATGGACAGATATTATCCGCATATACGGCTCTTGTGTAAATAGAATGGGGATGCGTTGCCGCATCCCCTGAAAATTACATATATTACAGATTTTAAGATAAAAGATATTCAATCAATTATTTAGCTGCTTTCTTTCTCTTAAGAACAAAGAGGAGAACGCCTGCGCAAGCGATAAGTGCTGCACCGCCAACATAGAACATCATTGTACCCATACCACCTGTTGAAGGAACTGTTACAGGATAATCAGGAACTTCTACCTGATTTACTTCGCTTGAATTACCGTCAACTGAAACTGTAATAACACCTGTTGTGCTAATAACAACTGTGTACTCAGAAGAGTTAAGGTTGTATCCTGATGGTGCTTTTGTCTCCTGAACTGTGTATGTACCTGCAGCGAGCTTTGCAAATGTAACATTACCGCTACTGTCTGTTGTCTTAGTGTCAATCAATGTGCCCTCTTTTGTCTTGAGTTCAAATGTTGCATTGCCAAGACCCGTCTTGTCAGTTGTTGTGCCATCATACTTGAATACAGGAAGGTCGAATGTGTAAACATATACTGTATCATCGCCCGGCTTTGAAGTCTGACCGTATGTGTTTGTGTATGTAAGGCTGTCGCTGTTGCTGTTGTCTGTTGTATTGTAGCCTGAAGCAGCTGTGTCCTTAAGAATTGCTGTAAGTGTTACAACAACATCTGAACTTGCATAGAAGTCATTACTGCCTTCTTCACCTTCAGCTTTTTTAGCATTAGCAAGATAATCTGATGTAAGAGAAATCTGAATATCTAACAGATTTGTTTTATCTACAGTATAATCTGTACCTTCTTGAAGCTTAGTGCTGCCAACCATAACTTCTGTTACAGCTGGATCTCTAAAACTATCTGAAAGGTTATCGTGGATTGTGTACTCAGTAAGCGGAACTTCCTTAGAACCTGTAACTGAAGCTGTGAGCTTAAATGTTACTGTGTCGCCTGCAGAAGCAGTTGTGTGCTTAGTATCGATGTCGGCACCAACGATTTCCTTAGAAACTGTAACTTCACCTGTGTTAATCTTGAGTTCGATTGGAGCTTCTGCTGAACCCTGAGTTGTCTTTGTGCCCTCAGGAAGAGCAAAGAGAGCGCCGCCCTTTTTCTTTACGCTTGTTTCAGCAGGCTGGCCTGTAACCTTAACATAGTAAACACCTGCTTCATCTGTACCGAAATTGTAAACATCTTCGTCAGAAGCGAATGTGTGGTCACCCTTGCTGTCTGCAAATGTTGCATTTTCGCAAGCCTCGAGAAGAGCCTTTGAATCGTTACCTGATGCATTTTTCCAAGTCTTGAGAGCTGTTGCAACAGCTGTGCCACCCTGGATTTCTGTATATTCGCCTGTTGTTGTGTTGATTGTTGCTACCTTATAAACATTTACTTTAAAGCCGTTCTTGCCCTTGATAAATGCGTTATAAGCATCGCTTGTTGCTGCGCTTGCTGAGAATGGAATCATGAGAGCGATCATCATTGCTGCAAGAACAGCTGCAAAGATTTTCTTTGTAGTTTTCATTTTTCTTTCTCCTTTGTGTTTGATTTAATATATGTAATTCTATTCTAACCGAATGGTTAAACTGAATTTGGGTGGCTGCATGTCGGACACCGGCTAACAACGGTGCCCGTAGCAGTCAAAGAGGTTTTTTATGAAAGAAACATCTGATTAAAATATCATCTGTTCTAACAATTCAAATCATATCGGGTTACTTTCTGCGTCTTGCTCTGCGTTTTTTACGAACTTTTCCGTAATAGATTGCGTAACCCGTGAACATTGTCACCGCAAGACCTGCAACCGACAAACCGAGAACAACATAGCCGTTCATACCGTCACCGCTTGCCGAAGGCATTGTAATTGCACCGTCAACATAATTATATGTAACATTGTAATTACCCTCAACAGGAAGTGTGAAGTAGGAAAGTGTGTAGTTCGGGGTGTAACCCTCTGACGGTTTGTACTCAAACAGACAGTATGTTTGATATTTTGAAGTACCTGTTATATAATTGTCGGAACTGTCGCTCCATACAACATTACCGTTTGTTTTTGTGAACTCACCCTGACCGTCCTTGAAGATTGTCAGATTGTCAAACACAGCCTGACCGTTGCTGTCTGTCTTTTTAGAAGTCATATGAGTTTTCATTGAGGCATCTTTAATGATTGTATTGATATCATCTGCAGTAAAGATACCCTCCTCGGATACCTTCATCACAGCAAATTCCGTATCACTTACATTACCGCCTGTCTGATTCTTCTTGTTTACTGTTGCACTTCCGTGTGTGGTTTCATTTTCAAACACGGCTTTTTCAACAGGAGAAGAATTGTTGAAGTAAGTTGCAAGCTGAGCATCGGTTTTGCCTTCAATATCTGAGCTCTTAACCTTAATGTACTTAGCCGCCGTTACTTCACCGCTTTCAAGCAATTCAATCTCGGCAAGCCAGGTGTTTGTATCCATTTTATAATCGGATGCATTTGCACCTTCGGCAAGAGCTCGGTAATCTTAAATCTGTAAACACCCGCAGTGACTAATTTGAGGTTTTTGAATTCAACCTTACCGTTTTTGTCAGGTGTTTCCAAATTCGTGGAAATTGTTTTTGCGCTGTTTGTCTTGATAGGTTTGCCGTCGGCATCCTGTTTTGCTGTATCCATTGATTCAAGACCTGTCAATGTATAGACGAACTTGCTGCCGCTGTAAGCCTGACCGTCAAGAGTTTTATTTACCGAAATGGCAATGTTTGTAGGATTAACCTTATTGATAAAGTTAAGCGCATTTCCTGTTTTGGCGAGAGTACCTTCAAATGTACCACCTTTGAAACTCTGATCGCCTACTTTGTAGGGAACATAACCTATAACATTTTTCTCTGTAATCTTATAGGTTGCACCTACAGGAATATTGAGAAGCTTAATGCTTTCGCCCTTTTTGATTGTGAACGAACCGTCCAAGGGTGTACGGTAAGCTGTGCTTGAATAATCACTTGCGCCCTTTTCTTTGAGCTGATACTCAAGAGGATAGGTCTTGTAATCATAGGTTGAACCGCTGCCGTCAAAGTCGAGAGCAATTGCAAATGTAAACTGCTGATCTGTATCGTAATCGGTTGTACCGTCTTCACCAACAACATCCTTTGAAATTTCAAGAGGTGCTGTCATTATCTTGTTGGTATAGTTGAGCTGGAGCTGTGCATAAGCACTGTCATCCTTGTCATCTACAAGCTTGAATTCCGAGTTCGTAGTTGAACCGCTATCGATTGTTGAACCGACTCTGTTGTTAACGAGCTCCCAGTTTGTTGTGTATGTAAGCTTACTGCTGTTTGTTGACTCGTTAACCTTCATTTTATTGCCGGTCTTGAATGAGTTGTCAAAGTCAGCCATATAATTATCTTTAAGTGTGAAACCGCTGTTTGAAAGAGTTTCATTGCTTGTGCTTTCGTCTGATTTTGTAAGCTTGTAGCCTTTACCGGAGGTATCGTTGCCGTTCTCTTTGATTGTATAATCAAAAGCTTCATTAGCTTTGAGGTCATCTGAAATTTCAGAAACAACATCGCCTGTATCAAGTGCCTTTGTAACCTTGAGGTCATTGTTGGCAGGTGTCATTGTGAAGTTTACTGAGAAGTTAGACTCAGCCTCACCACGCTCCATATAGAATACTACCATATGGTATGTCTTGTTAGGATCAAGCTGAACACCATTGTTGATTGTCTTTGTAACGGTGCCAAGGTTTGTATGATGTAACACAGCGTCTCCGGTATACGGAGTGCCGTCACCATTCCACATTTTACCGTAAAGATCTGAAAGCTTAAGGTTTGCTTTAAGCGTGCCGCCGGTACCTATATTCTTCCACTTACAGAAGTTAACTTCTGTATTTTCGCCAAGTCGATCCTTTTTGAATTTGTAAAAACCGTCTGATGTTTCATAAGGGTCTACAAAATATCCATCTACATTATATTTAGCAACACTTGGATCCTGCCAAACATTCAAACAGAAGCTAGCATAATCACCTGTCTTAACCCAAAACTCATCCTTCGGAACTGTAGCTTTTGTCGACGATGATGAAGATGAGTAGTCGGCAAATACATCGTTAGCTGTTGCTTGCATTGTATTAAAGTTAATTGAACCTTTTGCCTCTTTATGGTCACCGCCGAGGTCGAGAGCAAGCTCTGCGTTAGCACCTGTTGGATCTTCACCGATATAAACCCAAAGGTCATCGTCACCGCTGAAGTTAAAGGTTGCAGGTTTGTCGTCTGCAAGTAAACCTTTCTTCGGAACTCTGAAGTCTATATCAAGTCTGACACCAAAGCCATAGTTAAGGTTACAGTTAGTACCCTTGCCCGTTGATGTATTCTGAGTATTGTTGAATGGGAAAACACCATAACCGTTTTCTGTACCGCCGAATTTTCCCAAATCATCGTGTACACCATATGTTTCGCCCGCACCGTAGTTAATTTTTTTAGGTGTAAGGCCGTCCCATGTAAAGTAGATGTTATCGGTTGCATTTTTTGAAGTGAATTCATAAGTAGTAACACCATCACCGTCAGTAGTTGCACGGAACGGGAAAGATGACTTATAAACATTGGCAACTTTTGCACCATTATATTTAGCGGTTGAAAGTGCCTCAGCATCAAAGTAAGGAGCCTTGACACCATTTATAACCTGAAGATTGCCCTTGCTGTCAAGCCTGTTGTACATAAGACCCTGTAAGGACTGGTTATAATCACCGCCACCCCATTTCATACCGTTGGAGTTGTTTACTGCATAGTAATAGTTATCATCATAATCGTTGATGTTTGTAAGTCCTCCTGCGTGGTCCGTAAATGTTTTTTTGTGTTCTTCACCCTTATACATATTACCGAAGTAGAGAGGATACTTCCAGTCCGATTTATGTGGTAAAGCAATCTTGCTTATGTAGTTGTTGAAGTTATCAAACTGATACCAATAGTCATGCATTTTGTCATTACCCTGACACTGAAGATACCCTTTCTCCTGCTCCATGTCCGACCAGTAGTCAAAGTATGTTGCGTCAACGCCTACGATGTCAGGATTATCTTTGAATGAATTTTCAACGACAGCACCATAGTTTACATTGTCTATTTCCGAGAATTTTGTCCAGCCTTCGCCTCTGGCTGTCTTAACATATGTAGCCGTGTTATCGCTGTAGCCCAAATAATCATATCCCGAACCTGTCGGATATGAAGTTGCGGAAGATGCACCGTTGAGGTTATGTTCGTTCGGATGGAATCTTAAAAGCGCACCCGCCGGAATTCTACCGCTGAACACCACAGAACCGCTTACCTTGGTGTCTTTGGTGTCTTTTGTAAGCTCAACTGTTCCTTCATAGGCATCGTTGTAGTCAAAAGTTGCATAAACCTTTGTAAGCGACTTCCAGTCATCGTTTGAAACATAAACTGTTTTATATTCTGCTTTCGACTGTTTGTCGGGAGCTTCAACAGAAAGGTATTTACTTTCTTTGAACGAGCCGTCAGTTGTAAGATAAAATTCTGTGTCACCCGAAGCACCCGAAATGTCGATGGTCTTGATGAACGGGTTAGTCCACTGACTTTTTGAAGCATCATAAAGAGCATTATCGGCACTGTATGAGTCGTTAATACCGAGGTCGCTTGTTTGTGTTTCGCCCTTGTTGCTGAAGATTACATTTTTATGGGATGACTTAACATCTACATAGTAGTAATCGCTGTCTGAAGATGTCTTAGTCATTGCAGCACCCGGCCACTCTGCGTTGAAGTCAGTATCGTTTACCCAAGAATATGCATAAGCTTCCTTATAGGTATTATTGCTGTTATTAAGATAGATACGGCGGGAACCGTTTGCAACAGTCTTTTCGGGAAGAGTAAAATTAACCCCGGAAGAAAGCTCAATTTTTGTTGCACCGGATGGTGCAATGGTTTTAAAAACTCCCGACGAAGGATCTTTGCTTACTTTTTCTGTTTTAAGAACCGTGCCGTCATCCTGAGCAAAACGACATGTAACAGAAGAAAAACCATTCCATTCCTTATTCTTGTTCAGGTTAATGTAAATCTTCTGATCCAAAGATGTTGCCGCAAACACATTAAGCGACATACCCGACACGGCACATATCGAAAGCATGAGGGTAAGTGCAAGCACAAGAGAAAAGCTTTTCTTTGCGGTTATGCAAAGCTTTTTACTTAATTTCATAATTTTTTCTTCTCCTTCATTGCCGATTACTTTGTTTTGGCAGTCAAAGTACAATTAAACAGAACTGCATAGGACAGTCCAATATATCTGCCAACTAATTATGAAACGCAATTTTTTGAATTTGTTCTTCTTTTTTACTTGTATACAATTATATAATATTTTATTGCATATTTGTAGAGGCAATACAGCCAAACTTTGGGTAATATTTTTGGCTATTTTGCATATCTGCAAGCACGATTTAATATTTTTGACCATAATGTGATTTTATTACTTATTTATCGCCATTTTTTGTGTTTAAGATAAATTATACCCATTACACAACCTTAACAGGCAGTTAAAAAGTCAATTTCGGCACTAAATTTGTTGATTTTTAATTCTTTTTCAAAAATATCAAAAATTTTTATGCAGGTTTACTCCAAGCTGTGCGTGCGGAAATATGTATTATTTTGCGATTGCTGCTTTTAAAATGCCCTAAAACCAGCATTTTGCAGAATTTTTCAGATATATTTTTATAATCAGTTTCTATATCCGATAAAATTAATCACCGAATACCTTGAAAATTCGGCATAAATAAAGGGCAGAGTATTGCTCTCTGCCCCTCAAAATGTAATTCACTTAAATCGCAATTATACAAACCGCTTTATGCAAACATATTAAAGATCTCTGCCGCAGCACTTCTTGTACTTTTTACCGCTGCCGCACGGACAGGGATCGTTTCTGCCGATTTTCTTGCCCTTACGGATAGTCTTGTTGACAGAATCCGTACCGTCTGCAGAAGTTTCTGTAGGCTGAGCAACCTGCTCACGGTGAAGCGCCTGCTTTACAGCGTCTGACTGTTCAACAGTTCCTTCATCATCGGCTGCAGACTGTGCCGCTGCGGCAGCCCTCTGAGCTGCCCTCTTTGCCGCTGCAATTGCATCCTGTCTTTTCTGAATCTCATAAACGCGCTTTGGCATAATGAGCATCATCTTGACAGTATCTTCACGAATGCTTTCAATCATCTCATCAAACATATCGAAGCCTTCAACTCTGTACTCAACAACAGGATCGTGCTGACCGTATGAACGAAGTCTGATACCGCTCTTGAGCTGATCCATATTGTCGATGTGATCCATCCAATGTGTATCAACATTCTTGAGGAGGTAAACACGCTCCATCTCACGGATTGTTTCCTCGGGAAGAAGTTCTTCGTTTTCCTTGTAGATTTCAAGAGCATCGTCAACGAGCATCTTCTGAATCTCTTCGGGTTCCATATTTTCAAGATCTTCAAGGCTGAAATCGTACTTAGAATCATCTCTGATAAGCCAGCCTGCGTAGTAATCCTTGAGGCTTTGGAAGTTCCAATGTTCTGCAGGACCTTCGGGGAGATACTGCTTGATTGAAGTTGCGATTGTATCCTCAACCATTTTGAGGATTGTTTCGTGGAGATCCTCACCGTTAAGAACCTGATCACGCTGACCGTAGATGATTTCACGCTGTTTGTTCATAACATCGTCGTACTGGAGGACATCCTTACGAATGCCGAAGTTACGAAGCTCAACCTTTTCCTGTGAGCCCTCAATAATACTTGTGAGCATTTTATTCTCAATAGGCATATCTTCGGCAACATTCATACGCTCCATCATCATTTTCATTCTGTCACCGCCGAACAGACGCATAAGGTCATCCTCGGTTGAGAGGAAGAAACGGCTGACGCCCGGATCGCCCTGACGGCCTGCACGACCACGGAGCTGGTTATCAATACGGCGTGACTCGTGTCTTTCCGTACCCATAATGTAAAGACCGCCGGCCTCTCTTACCTTTTCAGCCTCGCCCTTAATTTCTTCCTTATACTTGTCATTCAGTTCTCTGAATGTATTTCTTGCATTGATGATTTCTTCATCATCGGTTTCCGCATAACCTGTAGCTTCTTCAATAAGCTCCTCTGTAAAGCCCTGCTTACGCATTGCGGCTTTTGCCATATACTCTGCGTTACCGCCGAGGATAATATCGGTACCACGACCTGCCATGTTGGTTGCGATTGTTACCGCACCGAGTTTACCTGCCTGAGCAACAATTTCAGCCTCTTTTTCATGCTGTTTTGCATTGAGGACATTGTGCTTGATGCCTCTCTTTTTGAGCATTTTTGAAAGAAGCTCCGACTTCTCAATTGAAATTGTACCGACAAGGACAGGCTGTCCCTTTTCGTGAGCCTCAACAATTGCGTCAATAACAGCGTGGAACTTGCCGTTTTCTGTCTTATAAACCGAATCGGGGAGGTCTTTTCTTAAAACAGGCTTGTTGGTAGGAATTTCAACAACATCAAGCTTGTAGATTTCCTGGAATTCTTCCGACTCTGTCTGAGCAGTACCTGTCATACCCGAAAGCTTTTTGTAAAGACGGAAGTAGTTCTGGAATGTGATTGTAGCAAGAGTCTTGCTTTCGCTCTGAACCTTTACGCCCTCTTTAGCCTCAATAGCCTGGTGAAGACCTTCGTTAAAACGACGGCCGTACATAAGACGACCTGTAAACTCGTCAACGATGATAACTTCACCGTCCTTGACAACATAGTCAACATCAAGCTTCATAACGCCGTTGGCCTTGATAGCCTGATTTACATGGTGCTGAATTGTAAGGTTATCGGGATCGGTAAGGTTTTCAATACCGAAAAATTCTTCGGCTTTCTTAACACCGCTCTGTGTGAGGGTTGCTGTTTTCTGCTTTTCATCAACAACATAATCAATGTCGTTTTCCTTGTAATATTCCTCCATATCCTCTTTTGCGTCAAGTTCTGCAAAACGCTGAACTTTAAGAGTTTTTGCAAAAGCGTCAGCCTTTGCATAAAGGTCTGTTGACTTGTCGCCCTTACCCGAAATAATAAGAGGAGTTCTCGCCTCATCGATAAGGATTGAGTCAACCTCATCGACAATCGCAAATGCGTGTGGGCGCTGAACCTTGTTTTCCTTGTAAACTACCATGTTGTCACGGAGGTAGTCAAAACCGAGTTCGTTGTTTGTTCCGTATGTAATGTCTGCGGCATAAGCCTTTTTTCTGCCCTCGTTATCGAGATCGTGGCAAATAAGACCGACCGAAAGGCCGAGGTATCTGTAAAGCTTGCCCATCCACTCTGAGTCACGGCGGGCAAGGTAATCGTTGACTGTTACAATGTGAACACCTTCGCCTGTAAGAGCGTTGAGGTATGCAGGAGGGTAGCAACCAAGGTTTTACCTTCACCGGTTTCATCTCGGCGATTCTGCCTGGTGAAGAACGATACCGCCGATAATCTGAACGGGGAAGTGCTTCATACCAAGCACTCTCCAGCCTGCCTCACGACAGGTTGCAAATGCTTCGGGGAGAATATCGTCTGTTGTTTCACCGTTGGCAAGTCTTTCTTTAAGAATTGTTGTCTGGTTCTTGAGTTCACTTTCGCTCATAGCCGCATATTTATCTTCGAGTGCAAGCACCTTGTCACAGATTGGTTGCACACGCTTAACTTCACGCTTGCTGTAGTTGCCGAACATAGCCTTTAAAAAATTCATCAGGGTTCTTCCTTTCAATGTACCGAAAAAATCGGTCAAACTGTATTTTCAATAATATAATTTTAATTTACTGCACCGCAGACGCTCCAAGGCTTTTTGCAGCCTGAATCATTGCGGCCTCAACCACGGGACCGGCATATTGGAAACCGAAACCCGAATCCTGTACAACACAGGCAAAGGCGAGAGGGCAGTCCTCATCTTTTGAGTAGCCGACCATCCAGCCGTTAGGGTTCTTATCATCGCCGACTTCACCCGTACCTGTTTTGGCACAGACTGTAAGTCCGCCAAAAGGTTATCGCCGTAGTAATCCGAAACGGTGTATCTCATAACATCATCAAGCTTTGCCGCCGTATCGGATGAAAAAAGCTCCTGTCCGCTGCTCTTGTAGTTTATGCCGAGTGCGGAGAGTATGGACTCATCTTTGATAAGGGTAGGGTTTGTAGCCTTACCGCCGTTTGCGATTGCACCGCAGATAATTGCCATCTGCATCGGGTTTACCTTGTCATTATACTGACCTACACCCGACCAGCCAAGCTGGTTTTCATTGGCATCGCTGACATCATATGAACCTTTTGCGGTTTTAATTCCGTCAACATCAAAGGAGCTGTTAATGCCGATTTTCTCGGCAGTTTTTGTCATTGTGTCACTTCCGAGTTCAACGGCAAGCTTTGCAAAAACAATATTGCAGGAATGTGCCATTGCCTCTTTATATGTCAGCGTTCCGTGAGTTTCCGTACAGGTAACTTCACTTCCGCCTATGTTCTCACTTCCGTTACAAACCCAAGTGCGGTCATAAAGGTCGGGAATATTCTCGATTGCCGCCGCAGATGTAACGATTTTGAAGATTGAACCCGGGGTAAAGGTTGACGAAAGCACATTATCAAGGTAAACGCCCTCGTATTCGCTTTCGTTGTCCTCGGTAATTTCGGGAGGAGCCTGCGGATCATAAGCATGGTGCTTATGGAACAGATAACCTCGCCTGTTTTGTAGTTATATATTACACATGCACCTTTTTTGTTATAAGCTGCAAGAACATCATAAGCAGCCGCACAGGTTGCGGAATCAACTGTCAGCTTTATATCGTGAGAGGCACGCAATGATTCCGGCATATTAAGTCCGAAAACAAGGTTATAGCCTATCAGCTGAGAACGATACATACTTTGAACAGCCGTTGAAATGTTAAGGCTGTCATCACCGACAACATGAAGCAGAGATTTTCTTACGCTCTCGCTTTCGTTATAAACTCTTTTACCGTCAACCGTCTGTGCAAGAGCCGTGCCATTGCGGTCATAGATCGCTCCTGCCTGTGCAAGGCCGCCGTCACCTGCTATATGCGCATTATATGCCTGATCAACCCAGTCGTCTGCCCCTGTTACAAGCTCAAAGGCAAGATAGCCGAGTCCGCCGATAAACGCAAGCGCAACTATATATATAAGTGTACTTCTGCGAAGTATTTTTTTCAAACCTTACACCACCCTGTGTATCAAGTGAACAATCGAAAAATTAAAGAAAATGCGGCTTTGCTTGCAAAGCACTATGAATACGGTCGGGAGATAGAGCATTTTATTTTGCCGTTTTTCCTCTCGACAACAATTTTCCATTTTCAATTTTTCATTTTCAATTTACTAAACTTATCTTTTTACCGAATAAGTTCTCTCGTCTGCGGCTTTGATGAATGCAACAAGTCCCCAACAAGACATAATACTTGAACCGCCGGCAGACACAAACGGAAATGTTACGCCTGTGAGCGGAAGGACATCGGTTGCACCGAAAACATTGAGAGAAAGCTGAACGACAAAAAGTCCTGCCGCACAGCACGCTGAAATTGAATAAAAGGTACTTCTGCTTCGGGTTGTAATTGCCCTTGCATAAATAAACATTGCACCTACTGCCACGGCAAGTGTGAACGCAACGATAACTCCCATTTCTTCCGAAACAAGTCCGAAAACAAGGTCACTTTCGGATGCGGCAACCTGCTTTAAAAAACCGTTGCCGATACCTACGCCGAAAAGTCCGCCGCTTGCCATATATGTGAGAACTCTTGCCTGCTGATAACCGAGGTTGTCCTGAGTATGTTCCCACACATGACGCCAGCCCGAAAAACGGTCGGCAACATACGGTTTAAACTTGAGGACAAAGGTTACGCCGAAAATTGCGGCGGCAACAGCAAGAATAATCGTCTTGAAATCGCCCGAGCGCATAAACGCTGTGAGCAAAAATGTTACAAAGAAGATGAGCGCAGTACCGAAGTCACCCATAAGAGCCAAAAGTCCGACGCATACTGCCGAGAAGATAATGTACTCAAGCAGGTTCTTCTTTGTCATCAACACATCAAGCGAACTTGCACCGATAAAGATGAAAATAATCTTTGCAAGCTCTGACGGCTGAAATGAAAACGAGCCGATATAAATCCAGTTAGCGGCGCCGTTTGTAATCTTACCGAATACAATTGTTACGCCCAAAAGACCGACCGCACAAATCATTGCCGGAAGTCTGAGTTTATTTACCTTATCGGGATCTTCAATCAGCTTGATAATTATGCAGAAGAAAATCATACCTATTGCGGCGGCAACAAGCTGAACATAAGCCGAGCGTTCCGACTGTCTGATAAGCATCATTACGCCTATGCCCGTCAAAAACAGGGCGAGCGATTCAAGCTCGAAATTTACTCTGCGGATTACAAAATAGGAGATAAAGAAGAATCCCCATTCAACAGCCGCAAGAGCGCCGAACAGCACGAGCGGAGCCATTGTATTTGTGCCGTCATTCCAGAACATTGCCTGAACGCACATAAAAAAGTGAAAAAATGTAATAAGAAGCATAAGCTTCCACGATTTCATTGCAGGCTTATCGCTGACCTTTGAGAAAAACCAGCTCGACTGCAACGGCTGTTGGAACTCCTCGCCTCTTTTTACTATAAGACTTGTACCGCCTATTGTTATTGTATCGTCAATAAGCACCTTTGCTCTGCCTCTTGTTCTTTTGCCGTTGAGCATTGTGCCGCTCTTTGAGTCGGTATCGCTTACATACCAACCGTCTTTACGGCGAAGGAGTACGCAATGATTTCTTGAAACCGTCGGGTCATCAACGGTTACATCACTGCTTTTACTTCTGCCGATTGAATTTTCCCAAAAAAGCACGGGGAGTATCTCGCCCGTTGCAGGGTTCAAAAGTGAAATCAAAGGAGTTTCGGGACGGCGGCGACGGCGCATTGCGGCAAAGCACTGGTACACAATTATTATTGCATAAACAGGCATAAGAAAACGCAGTGCAACAACACCCATATCGAAAATTATCGAAAGATCCGGCACTTTTTTCAACTCCTTCACAAATCATCTGTCCTAAAAATAAGCATACTTAAAGTTATACAGTTTAAATAATAATCCAATTTCCCCCAAAAGTCAATATTTTCATTCGTGAAGATAGTTTTTTAAGTCAAATACTTTAATGCCCGAGCGTTACTTTCTATATTAAGGTAACTTTGTAGCCGAGTGTCTCGGCACCCAAATCGTGAATATAGTTTTTTAAGTCAAATACTTTAATGCCCGAGCGTTACTTTCTATATTAAGGTAACTTTGTAGCCGAGTGCTCGGCAGTCAATTCGTGAAGATAGTTTGTACAATAGAAAACTAAAAATGCCCGAGCGTAACATTTTAATTGTTTGTACAAACCAAACTGTAGGGGCGTTCATCGGACGCCCCTACGAGTTTGTGCTTTTTTATACAATTTTATTAAACTCCTTGATTTATTAACTTCAATAATTTATAATGACTTTGACAGAGGATTTGTTAATCCATCTGTTGAGTGTTTCGCCACTTATTTAAAGAGCGAGTGTTTTTATCGTTGAGCGTTTCGCCGCTTGTAAAAGTGCGAGTATTAACAAAAGACCTCACGAAATTCGTGAGGTCTTTCATCATGATATATCTATGAGGATTAATGAAGACTTTTCATTTTATCGGCTTTATCACGGCATATATGCGACCATTTGCAGTCGCCGCACACCTGCGAAAGCCTGTCTTTTAAAATTATATTTTCTCTTGCAATTCTCGAAAGCTCTTTCCAATCGGCAGTATCGCCGATTTTCATTCCGAGTAAATCAAGACATCTTTTGTCATAGCATGACGCCTTGCCCGTAACATCGCAGCTACCGTTGTCACGGTTCGGACACGATGAACAAATTTCGTCACAACCGCCCGTAAGCGTAAGGTTTGCGTTGTTATTTTCAAGCACCGACACTATTTTTGCCATTCCGCAGACAAATTCATCGCCGTAACCCTTGCCTTCAAAAAACTGCACACAAAGGCTGTGATGCGGTCTGAACTTAAAGCTTAACGATTTTGTCAAGACGATTCACCAAAACTGTTGCAACAACAATCTTTGCAGCATCTGCAAGAAGGAATGGAACAACGCAGGTAAGAAGTGCGGCAACAAAGTCGGTATGCATTGCAATCATAAACCAAATTGTACCGAAAAGGTAGCATACTGCAAGGCCTGCAACCATTGAAACCGCAAGCACCCAAAGCTTTCTGCCGAGAAAATCAGTCATAAGTCCAACGATAAGTGCCGTAAAGAGGAAACCGATGATATAACCGCCTGTCGGACCGCCGAGAACACCGATTCCGCCTGAGAATCCTGCAAACACGGGAACACCGATTGCACCGAGGAGAACATAAACCGCAACGCTGATGAGTCCTCTTTTCCAGCCGAGCATAGCCGCCGCCATAAAGATACCGAGAGTCTGAAGTGTGAACGGAACTGTCATCGGAATCTGAATCTGTGCGCACACTGTGATGATTGCGACGAACATCGCCATATACACAAGGCTTAATACATTACTTTTTGATTTACTGTTTGTTTTTGCTTCTGTCATAAAATTACCTCTCCTTTGCAAAACCGATTCTTTTGTTTTGCAGATTGTCAACCAAATCATTTTATCGGTTGACAATTATTATAGTACCGATTGCCGCATTTGTCAACCCGATTTATGTTTTAAAGTGACAATTACAATCCGTTTTGATGTAACAATTGACTTTACAACCGTCTTATAATACAACTGAGTTAACCAAACAGAACATAAAAACAGGGACAGCGTTTTGCTGTCCCTGAAATTTTTGTAAAGATTAAGTTTGCGTGCTTACAATTAAGCCTTGTTAACCGAACCGAAAAGTTCCATCTTTTCCTTAACAGTAGCCTTGATAGCCTCTGCACCGGGAGCGAGGAGCTTTCTTGGGTCAAAGCCCTTGCCTTCGAGATCCTTGCCCTCTTCAATGTACTTTCTTGTAGCTGCTGCAAATGCGAGCTGGCACTCTGTGTTAACATTGATCTTTGAAACGCCGAGTGAGATAGCCTTCTTGATCATGTCGGCAGGGATACCTGTACCGCCGTGGAGAACGAGCGGCATCTCGCCTGTAAGCTGCTGGATAGCGTCAAGAGTTTCAAAGCTGAGGCCCTTCCAGTTTGCAGGATACTTACCGTGAATGTTACCGATACCTGCTGCGAGCATTGTTACGCCGAGGTCTGCAACCATTTTGCATTCCTTAGGATCTGCGCATTCGCCCATACCGATTACGCCGTCTTCCTCGCCGCCGATTGCACCAACCTCAGCCTCAAGTGAAAGACCGAGCTTGTTACAAGTTGCAACGAGTTCCTTTGTTTTTTCAATGTTTTCTTCGATCGGATAGTGTGAACCGTCGAACATAATTGAGCTGAAACCGGCTTCGATGCACTTCTTAGCGCCTTCATATGAACCGTGGTCAAGGTGGAGAGCAACAGGAACTGTGATGTTAAGTTCCTCGAGCATACCGTTTACCATACCAACGACTGTTTTGTAGCCGCACATATATTTACCGGCACCCTCAGATACACCGAGGATAACAGGTGAGTTGAGTTCCTGTGCTGTTAAAAGAATTGATTTTGTCCATTCAAGGTTGTTGATGTTGAACTGACCTACTGCATAGTGGCCTGCCTTTGCTTTTGTAAGCATTTCTTTAGCGTTTACTAATGGCATTTTAATCTTCCTTTTTTAAAAAATTTCAGCAGACAAGCGTCCCCACCTGCCGATTTAAGTTTATTATACAATATATTTTTGAAAATATAAAGACCTAAAAAGAAGATTTAGTGAAAATTTTAACAATTAGTCGAAAAATTCTTCATTTTGTCCTGTTTTAGTCAATTATCACTAAACTTTCAAAATAAACTCACACTTCCGTAACACAACAAGGTTGATTTTGATTTTGTGAAAAGGTATAATATAAATGTAAATTACAATACTTGATTTTGGTCAAGCGTTGTATGATAATATTTTTTGTAAACTATCCCGTAGGGTAGTCTTGCGACCGCAAGTAATGACAGATATTTTATTGCAAACAAAGTTTTATAAATATAACAAAACAACCGATATAGTGGCGGGCGGATGATATCTGCCCCTACGAAATATTTGTTCATCTCGGCAATTTGCTTGCAAAAAATTTTGTTTCATTACCTAAGGACAAACGCAGCTTGTACCCAACGGTAACAAATAAATGTAGGAGTAACTTTTATGGACAATTTTGACAACAACAATATGGGTGGTTTTGAACCGCAAAAGCCGTTCACCGAAAAGCCCGTACAAAACAATAATATGAACACGGAACAGACAATTCCCGTTTCCGAACCCGAAACACAGGAAGAACAGGCTCAGAATGTTCAGCCGCAGAACGGCAACACACCGTACGGTGATTATATTTTCGGCAACAACAATCAAAACACGGCAAACAATGCAAATCCGACTGAAAATGTTCCGCCGTATCAGCAGAATCAAAATCCGAATCCGAACACCTACGCTCAGCCGTGGCAGTACGGTTACGGTCAGTATCCCTACAGCGGACAGAATCCGCAGTATAATCAGAACAATCAGCAGTACGGACAGTATCAAAACAACACAGGATACAATCAGAATGTACCTCCGTATCAGCAGAATATGTACGGACAGCCTCCCTACGGCAACAACGGTACATACAATCAGCAATACAATCCGCAGATGTTCGCACAGTACCCCCAAAAGAAAACAAAGGGCGGAATAATTGCGTTGATTATCGTTCTCTGTTCACTTCTTACAATCGGTTTTATCGGCATGATGGTGTACGGATTTTCGGCTGACATAAAAGAAGATTTGAACAGCGACCGAAGTGATTCGGGCAATTCGTTCAGACTTCCGAATAAAGACAGCACAACACCGTTTGAAACCCTTCCCAACACATCTTCGCAGGGTAAAACTCACGATGAGTCTGACTACAGTGACAAGGTGAACAAGGATTACTCGGGTATGAAGCTTGAAAACAATCCGAAAGACGCAAAAACAAACAACAGCTACACATCCGCAAAAGCGTCAGAAAAGGTTTCCGACTCGGTAGTCGGCATTCTCTGTTACTCGGACGATGTACCCGATCAGGCTGACACAACAACCGCATCTTCACAGGGAAGCGGAATTATCTTCTCACAGGACGGCTATGTTATCACAAACGCTCATGTAATCGGCAACAGCAAAACAGCCTATGCAATCAGAGTTGTAACATCTGACGGCAAGGTATACAAGGCAGGTGTTGTGGGCTACGATTCAAGAACCGACATTGCAGTTCTCAAAATGGACGATGCAAAGGGACTTACTCCTGCAACATTCGGTGATTCGTCACAGCTTGAGGTTGGTCAGGATATTATCGTAGTCGGCAACCCCGGCGGTCTTGACTATCAGAACACAACAACCAAGGGCGTTATTTCGGCGCTTGACAGAAAACTTTCAACATCAAGCCTCACAAAGTACATTCAGACCGATGCCGCAATCAATCCGGGCAACTCGGGCGGTCCGCTTGTAAACTACTACGGTCAGGTTGTCGGAATTACAACTTCAAAAATTGTTTCCGAAACTTACGAAGGTATGGGCTTTGCAATTCCGTCACAGACAGTAAAAAGCATTGTTGACACACTTGTAAAGAACGGCTATGTTGAAGGCAGAGTAAAAATCGGCATTTCGGGCATTGCAGTAACCTCCGATCAGGCATCAAATTACAACATTCCGCAGGGCATTTATGTTCAGAGTATCGTATCGGGCGGCCCGTGTGACGGCACAAGCCTTGAAGAAGGCGATATCATCACAGAGGTTGACGGCGAAACAATTACAAGCTTTGCAGATGTTTATGCGATTCTTGAAACCCACAAGCCGGGGGACAAAATCAAGGTTAAATATTACAGCTCATCATCGGGCGACGGTGAGGTTGAAATCACACTTCAGGAAGATAAGTAATTTTAATATAAGAATATCACCAAAAGCAAGAGGGCAGTCACGGCAATGTGACTGCCCTCTTGCTAATTGAAAATTAAAAGTAAAAAATTGCAGGGGTGAACCGTGTTCGCCCGTTCGTGTGCGATGCACACGATTGAACGCATAGCGTTCAAATATCATATGCAACTCATTTATATAATTTGATTTTACATAAACATTGCGTCATTATTTTTTAACGGGGATAAAATTCCGCAAAAATCCTGCACTTCTTCCTTTCAGGTAAAACCAACCTATGGTGTCAAAAACTACCGCTCCTACAAAATTAACAAGCAAATCTTTCATTGTATCGATCAGACCGATGTCAAGGTAACCGTTAATACCGAGATTTTCACCGTTCACAACGGTTGATGTTATATCTCTGATGTGCATTATCACATTCGGCTTGCCCGAAATCAAACCCGAATGTATTGCCGTGATTACGGTGTCCTTTTGCATATCCTTTTCAAAAAGCATATCCGCACCAAACTCAAAAAACTCCCACACAACACCGACTGTCATTGAAAAGCAGAACGAAAACAGGCACACAAACATGGGCGAGAGGCTCAATTTCACCCGCTCGCTTCTGTTCAAAATATCGGTCAGTCCAAAACCAACGCCTGCACAGATAAAGCCGTTCACAGTATGGAGCAATGAATCCCATATCGGAATCTTTTCGTAGAACGCACCGAGCTCACCCATAACATTTGCCGCAAACACGAACAGCACAACAATCGTTTCAAGCACACTCGGCAACGCTACCGACAGCTTTCGGTCGATGAACAACGGAAGCATCAACAGTCCGAGCGTTAACACGCAGGTCATGACATTCTCCCATTTTCCGTTTAAAATGCCGGCAGTCAAAAGTGACACAAGTATGAGCCTTATAATGATGTAAACGCCTGCCTTAACCTTGTGCTGTCGCATTTCACGCACATTCAGCCACCGTGCAAGCCTTTGAAAAAATCCTTTAAGTCGTTTTTTCATAATATCCCCCGATTTTTACACTTATTTTTTCCTTAAAAACGAGATAAACCCCTGTAAATTTGTATTAGCTTTTTCTGCCTGATATTACCGCAAAATAAAAAAGCCACCGCCATCTGCGATGACTCATAAGCATTGATATTAAATTACTTTTTCTCTGACTTCTCTGACGATTCGGCTTTTTCGCCATTTTTTTCAGCCTCAAGCTTTTTCTTGAGTTCCTCTTTGCCGACAGCAAGCATCAGCTTGATACGGTTCTCCTGATTTACCTTCGGCGCACCCGGATCATAGTCGATGGTAACGATATTGGCATTCGGTCTGATTTCTTTAATCTTTCTGATTGCGCCCTTACCGTTGATATGATTCGGCAGACAACCGAAAGGCTGTGTGCATACGATATTCTCATAGCCTGTATCGGCAAGTTCAATCATCTCGCTGTCAGCAACCAACCCTCGCCCATCTTACTGCCGTAGCCGATAACACCGTTTACAAGCTCCTTTGTGTGAGCATATCTGTGAGGCGGAACAAAGCCGTACTTTTCAGCGGCATCAACCATAAGTCCCTCAAGCTTTGTGAGGTAGTTAAGAAGCATCGAACAGAATTTGTATTTAACTCTGCTTCCTCCGAACATCTTGTAGTCCTCAATACGGTTATCAACCTTAAATGATGCAAAACCCATAAGACCGGGTACGCAAACCTCGCAATCCTGATCTGCAAGAAAGTCCTCAAGACCGTTGTTAGCCATTTTGGAGTATTTTACATAGATTTCGCCGACAATACCGACTTTAACCTTCGGCACTTTGTTAAGCTCTATTTTTGTAAATGACTTTGTAATTCGGTCAAGAGTTTCGTCAATTTCTTCAAGAGTGTAGCCCTTGCCCTGTATGAGCATATCGGAAATCTTATCCGTCCACTCATCAACAAGCGCCATACTTTCGCCCTTGTTCACTTCATAAGGCTTTGTCTGATTTGAAAGCAGCATTAACTGGTCGCCGTACACAAGACCGCCGACAAATCTGCGGATAAGCGGAAGTGTGAGCGAAAAGCCGCTGTTGTGCTCCATACCGAACGAAAGTGAAATTACGGGAACGAACTCAAAGCCTGCCTTTTTGAGAGCCTTTCTCAAAAGGAAAATGTAGTTTGACGCACGACATCCGCCGCCTGTCTGAGTAATCATCAGGGCAACCTTGTGAACATCATACTTTCCGCTTTGCAGAGCATTGATGAACTGACCTATAACCAGCAAAGCCGGATAACAGGTATCGTTGTGAACATATTTAAGACCTGTCTGCGCAATCTCCGGACCCGTTGTGTCGAGCAAATCAGACTTATAGCCGTAGTAGTTGAACACCTTTTCAAGTATTTTAAAATGAATAGGCGCCATATTGGGCATAAGAATTGTGTATTCCTTTTTCATCTGCTTTGTAAACAGCAAACGACCTGTTTTTTTGTCATACTTCAACTCTGCCATAACAGAATTTCCTTTCATCAATCGTTTTCAAGCGCAGCAAGCAAACTGCGGATTCGGATTTTAACTGCTCCGAGGTTTGTAATTTCATCTATCTTAATCTGAGTGTAAATCTTATTTTTGCTTTCAAGAATTTCTCTTACCTCATCGGTTGTAATCGCATCAACACCGCAGCCGAAGGATACAAGCTGAACAAGCTCCATGTCCTTTCTTGTTGTAACATATTTTGCCGCCGCATAAAGCCTTGCGTGGTATGTCCACTGGTTGAGAACATGAGTCCGGAAATGTTCAACTCTCGGAGAAATAACATCTTCGCTGACGATTGCAACATCAAAGCCTGAGATAAGTCTGTCGATTCCGTGGTTAATTTCGGGATCAATATGATATGGTCTGCCTGCAAGAACAAAAATCTTTTTGCCCTCTTTTTCAGCCTTGGCAATAATCTCGTTGCCCTTGTCAATAACCTTTTTTCTGTAATTTTCCTGTTCCTGATATGCAAGCTTAGCCGCATTTCTGACCTCGTTAAGAGTGAGGTCGGGGAAGTGGAACGAAAGTCTTTCATAGGCTTTCTTCGGAAAATCGTTCGGGCGGTGAATACCGAAATATTCCTTTATGAAGTGAACCTTGCGTATATCCTTCATATTGTTTTTGATAACCTCGGGATAGTAAGCAACAACAGGACAGTTGTAATGGTTATCTCCGAGATGCTCGTCAAAATTATAGGAAAGGCAGGGGTAGAAAATTGTTTCTGCACCCATATCAATAAGAGTCTGAATGTGACCGTGAACAAGCTTTGCAGGGAAGCAAACGGTATCACTCGGAATTGTCTGCTGACCTCTCTGATAAAGCTTTCTTGTTGAATACGGTGAGTGGAACACCTCAAATTTAAGTTCTGTAAAGAATCTGTACCAGAACGGATAAAGCTCATACATATTGAGCGCCATAGGAATTCCAAGCTTACCTCTTATGCCTTCAACAGGCTTGTAGGAATCAATGAGATTCAGCTTATAGGCATACATATTCATATCGTTTGCAGGAGCTTTCTTTGTGATTGGTCTTTCACAACGGTTTCCTGCAATAAACTTTCTGCCCTTGCCGAATGAATTTATTGTAAGACGGCAGTTGTTGTTGCACATACCGCAGTTTGCAACCTTGATTTCGTGAACGAATTCATCAAGTCCCTTTTTGTCGGTAATTGTACTCTTGCCAACGCCCTTTGACTTTTTCTTTGCGTAAAGAGCCGCACCGTAAGCACCCATAAGTCCTGCAATGTTAGGACGGACAACTTCAACGCCCATTTCCTGTTCAAATGCACGCAAAACAGCGTCGTTAAGGAAAGTACCGCCCTGAACTACAACACGCTTGCCGAGTTCATCGGGCTTGACGCACGAATAACCTTGTAAAGGGCATTCTTTACAACGCTGAGTGAAAGACCTGCCGAGATATCTTCAATTGTAGCGCCGTCTTTCTGAGCCTGCTTAACGCTTGAATTCATGAATACGGTACAGCGTGAGCCGAGGTCAACGGGACGCTTTGCAAAAAGTCCGAGCTTTGCAAAGTCGGCAATCTCATATCCGAGAGCGTTTGCAAAAGTCTGCAAAAAGCTTCCGCAACCCGATGAACAAGCCTCGTTAAGGAATATATTGTCAATTGCACCGTTATGTATCTTAAAGCATTTGATATCCTGTCCGCCGATATCGATGATAAATTCAACATCGGGCATAAAGTATTTTGCGGCGGTAAAGTGGGCGATTGTTTCAACAATGCCGTAATCAACCGCAAATGCGTTCTTTACAATGTCCTCTCCGTAACCTGTTACGGCAGAAGAAACAACATTTATTTCGGGATTTATTTCGTAAACCTCGTCAAGGAATTGCTTCATAATCTCAACGGGGTTTCCCTTTGATGGCAGATATTTTGAATAGAGCAGCTCGCCGTCATCATTGAGGACAACGCCCTTTACGGTTGTTGAGCCTGCGTCCATTCCTATATAAGCCTTGCCTGTGTAGCCCTTTAGCTCCTTCTGCTTAACATCAGCCTTTGCATGACGGTCGCAGAATTTTCTGTACTCCTCTTCGTTTTTAAAGAGCGGCTGATTGAACGCAAAGTTACCGCTGCCACGGTAGTTCTTTACCTTTTCGATAACCTCGTCAAAATCAATAGTCTTTTCGGCACACAAAGCCGCACCGCAGGCAACATAATAAAGTGAATTTTCGGGACAGATTCCCTTTGTTCCGAGCGTGCGGTCAAAGCAGTTTCGCAATTCGCTCATAAATGTAAGAGGTCCGCCGAGATATACAATCTGACCTTCAATTTCTCTGCCCTGTGCAAGACCTGCAACAGTCTGGCTTACAACCGCATTGAAAATACTCTCTGCGATGTCGCTCTTCCTCGCACCCTGATTAAGAAGCGGCTGGATATCGGTCTTTGCAAACACACCGCATCTTGATGCGATTGTGTATGTCTTTTCGTGCTGTTTTGCAAGCTCGTCCATATCCTCAAGCTTAACATTCAGAAGTGTTGCCATCTGGTCAATAAACGCACCCGTGCCGCCGGCGCAGGTACCGTTCATTCTTACCTCAAGTCCGTTTGTGAGGAACAATATCTTCGCATCCTCACCGCCGAGTTCAATTATAACATCTGTACCCGGAATAAAAGTATTGGCGGCAACTCTTGTTGCGTAAACCTCCTGAATAAAATCAACACCGACAGATTCGGCAACACCCATTCCTGCAGAACCCGAAAGAGCCACCGAGCATTTTCAACGCCGTCAATCCTTGTCCGTACAAGTGCAAGAATTTCGGCAATCTTTTCCGTAATTCGGGAATAATGCCTTTCATATGTGCTGTATATTAATTTGTTTTCGTCGTCAAGCACAACACATTTTATTGTTGTTGAGCCAATATCCAATCCTAATTTCAACTTGTGCCTCCGAAATCAATACATAGTAATCTCATTGTGCATATCTAATTAATTATAGTATTTTTTGCTAAGAAAATAATTCTAATTTGGAATATTTTCACCTTTGATGAATTTTACCATTTTTATCACAAAAATTCAATACACATAAAGGGCATAATGTATAATCTACTGCATATAATTTGCCCTCAAAAGCAAAGCGAAGCATTGTTCCGACTTTAATATATCTTAAAAATGCAGAAAAACCTGCCGAAATCGGCAGGTCTTTAGCTTTAAGTATTTAAATTATCAGAAAAGTTCACCGTGAGGAGCTTCACCGTCATCTGCCTCGTCTGAATCTGCGGACTCGGAGAATCCTTCTTCACGCTTTGCCTCAAGCTCTGCCTTGAGGTCGCAGATGTTTGTAAGATGCTCGGGTTCTGCCTTTTCTTCGCTAACAGCCTCGGGCTGTTTTTCAACAGGCTTTTCCTCTTTAAAAGGAGAGGACTTGTAGTCACCCTCATTTGAGCAAGCTACTGTAATATCAACAATATCACCCTCTTTAACCTCGGGAGCAACCTCGGGATTGCCGTAGAAAATATCGTTTGAGCTGTTGACAATCTTTCTGTAACACTCTCTTGCTTTTGCGATTTTGGCCTTTGAAGTGTCAATAACCTTCAAAAGCTTTTCGCACTCGGCGTCATTAATTTCAGTGCCTTTCTTTCTGCTGTCGTACATAATCTTTCCGAGAGCAATATATGCTCTGTTCATAAGCTCGCTTTCACTTTTCATAACAAGTCTTAATCTGTTGAGCTTTGCGTTTGTTCTGTTCTTTTCTACTATTGTCTGAGCTACCGATGAAATTGTATCAACGGCTGTATTTACTGTTCCTTTTACACTGTCAAGTATCGTCATAGTAAATTTCTCCTTTAAAACCGCTTTGGCACAAACACTCTGACACATTCTGCCGTGGCGAATAATATTAAACTTATTTCTATTATTATGACAGATTTTTTTGATAAAATCAACATTTTTTTAAAATTTACTTGTTAAAATCACGGTCAATTGCTATAATTAGTTTCATAGAGTGTTAAAGAGGTGGTTTGGATGCCTGAAAAGAAAATTACCAAGGCAATCGTCTGCCCAATGTGCGGTGAAATGAGCAAGGCTGATGTTTACACCAGCATCAACCCGTCCGTAACAAAGGGTGTGCGCAGAAGAGCGCTTGACGGTGAGCTTTTTGCGTGGAAATGTCCGTCATGCGGATACTCCGCAAGGCTCACATATCCGATTCTCTACAATGATATGAAGAATCGTTTTATGGTGTATTTCATTCCCAAAATTGATCATTTTCAGCTCTGCGACAATGAGCTTGAAGAAAAATACAGCAATCTCCGCAACATAAGCAAACGAATTGTTCCGACCTTCAATTCGTTCAAGGAGAAAATTTTTATCTTTGAGTCGGGACTTGACGATATGTCGGTTGAGCTTACAAAGCTTGCAATCAGCCAAACGGTTTCAAAAAAGCTTAACGGTGCGGAAATTCATGACGGATACCTTTCAATGTACGATCGTGAACGCAACACAATGGGATTTACATATTTTACAGGTGAAAAGCATACACCATATGTTCAGACAGCAAGACTTGAAATTTATGTTAAATCGAAGAAAATTGTCGATTCGCTTGCGTATAAGGACAAAAAGTTAAAGGGCTTTCTTAAAATTGACCGTGAATGGGCAGAAAACATTCTCTACCGCTACAAGCGCATGAAGCATATTGAAAAGCTTAACAAGCTGAAAGAGTAAGCTGTTACTGTAGTCAGTCGATTCTTTTGGTTTAAAAAAGAATCTGCAAATAAGTAACATATACACTGTAAAGAATATCCGTAAACATAAACTCGTTAAAGCAAAAATGCATAAAAATTTCCGCCATTACGATTGGGGTGGCAGAATCATTCAGCTTAATATTTTTGTATTTGCAATTCCAACTTATCAGAATGCCGATACAATCGGGGATTTTCGTTGCACAAAAAATCAGGATCGACTCAAAGAGCCGATCCCTTTTTAATTTATTGAAAAGATTGGTAATTACTTGTTAACAGCTTCATAAACTGCAACTGCGCAAGCAACTGTAGCACCAACCATCGGGTTGTTACCCATACCGATAAGGCCCATCATTTCAACATGAGCAGGAACAGAAGATGAACCTGCGAACTGAGCGTCACCGTGCATTCTGCCCATTGAGTCTGTAAGACCGTATGATGCAGGACCTGCACCCATGTTATCGGGGTGAAGTGTACGGCCTGTACCGCCGCCTGATGCAACCGAGAAATACTTAACACCGTTCTCATTTGCCCACTTCTTGTATGTACCTGCAACGAGGTGCTGGAAACGAGTCGGGTTAGTAGAGTTACCTGTGATAGATACACCTACATTTTCATGCTGCATGATTGCAACACCTTCACGAACATCGTCAGCGCCGTAGCAACGAACTGCAGCTCTTTCACCGTCCGAGAAAGCTCTCTCTTCAACGATTTTAAGCTCTGATGTGAAATAGTCAAACTGAGTCTTTACATATGTAAAGCCGTTGATTCTTGAAATAATGTAAGCAGCGTCCTTGCCAAGACCGTTAAGGATAACACGGAGCGGCTCTTTTCTTGCTTTGTTAGCGTTACGAGCGATACCGATAGCACCCTCTGCTGCTGCAAAGCTTTCGTGACCTGCGAGGAATGCAAAGCACTTTGTTTCATCTCTGAGGAGCATTGCGCCGAGGTTACCGTGACCACGGCCAACATTTCTCTGCTCAGCTACTGAGCCGGGAATACAGAAAGCCTCAAGACCGATACCGATAGCTTCTGCTGCCTCCGAAGCAGTCTTTGCGCCCTTCTTAACTGCAACTGCGCAACCGAGTGTGTAAGCCCAGCCTGCGTTTTCAAATGCGATCGGCTGAACGCCCTTTACGATGTCGTAGGGGTCAAAACCGAGATCGTTACAAATTTTTCTTGCCTCTTCAAGATTTGCAATACCGTATTCGGCAAGGCACTTCTCAATTTTAGGCATTCTTCTTTCCATACCTTCAAATGTTACTGCCATTATGGTGTCCTCCTTACCGAATTATTCTTCACGAGGGTCAATGTACTTAGCTGCGCCGTCAAAACGACCGTACTGACCGATGTTGTTCTTGTATGCTTCGTTTGGCTCAACGCCGTGACGAATGTCCTCGAGCATTTTGCCGAGCTTTACGAACTGATAGCCGATAACTTCATCGTTCTCGTCAAGTGCTGTCTTGAGAACATAGCCTTCAGCCATTTCCATGTAACGAACGCCCTTAGCGTTTGTGCTGTACATTGTACCAACCTGGCTGCGAAGACCCTTACCGAGATCCTCCATACCTGCGCCGATCGGAAGACCGCCCTCTGAGAAAGCTGTCTGGCTTCTGCCGTAAACGAGCTGCTCGAAGATGTTCTTCATAGCTGTGTTGATAGCGTCACAAACGAGGTCTGTGTTAAGGCACTCAAGGAGTGTTTTGTTGGGAAGAATTTCTGCTGCCATAGCTGCAGAGTGAGTCATACCCGAACAACCGATTGTTTCAACAAGAGCCTCTTCAACGATACCGTCTTTAACATTAAGTGTAAGCTTGCAGGCACCCTGCTGAGGAGCACACCAGCCAATGCCGTGTGAAAGACCTGAAATGTCTTTAATGTCATAAGATTTTACCCATTTGCCCTCTTCGGGAATAGGTGCAGGACCGTGCTTAGGTCCCTTTGCTACAGTGCACATATTTTCAACTTCTTTTGAATAAATCATGTGTACTTCTCCTTTCAATAAATTGTATGAGTCCGAAATCCTCAAACACCTATATTATACGGCTTAACCCGACATTTTTCAAGCATTTTTCGTTAATTTTTACAATTCCCCACATTGTAATATTTGCCGTGGCAATTTGCCGTTTGATTTTGAAACGGTAAAAATAAAACGGCAACCGTGAAACAAATCACCGACTGCGTTAAAATTTGCTTATTCTTCCCAAAACAATTCGTCAAGGGTTTTGTCAAGTGCTTTGCATATTGCTATGCAAAGGTTAATTGTGGGATTGTAGTCGCCCTTTTCAATTGCGCTTATTGTCTGTCTTGACACCTTTACAAGTTCCGCAAGCTGTTGCTGTGACAAATCCTTTGCGGCACGGGCGCTTTTTAATCTTAAATTCTTCATTCTTCAACTGCCTTTTTGTCAATTATTGTTTTGATGACAATCATAACAAAAATACTTATTGCCCAAATCATTGTAATGATAGGAATAATGTCAAGATTTGCTATTCCGTTTGTAACAAAGGTTTTGTTGTCGAAAGCAATTCCCAAACATTCTGCTCCCACAACAAATGCCAAAGGGCCTAAAAGACTCTTTCTGCCTTTATTCGATGTGAAATATGCGTCATTGAAAATGCTTACTCCGACGAATACGGCGGTTGAAAGAAACAGTCCTATGAACATTTGAACGCTGAGTTCAGCCCAATTAATCTCCAAAACATTAACTAAAGCGCAGGCAATTATGTACCCGATAAGCACAAAAAATGCCGATTTATAAGCCTTGCCCCGTGCAAGAACCTGTCGTTCATCGTATTCTGTGTATGTGTTCTTTTTCTTTTTAATGTTTGCGATAATTAGCGTCACGATAACTACGGCAATAAAACCGCAACAAAAACCAAGCACCCAATAGTATTTTTCTCCCATAATAACATCTCCCAAATAAATCAGCCAATTTGCAGATTTATTCGTCCAACCGATAATCCGCAAATAATATTAAAAAATTTTATGTGTTTAGATGTGAATACTTAAAAAATCCACAATGCGTACAAAAAGCTTTCTGTACCATTATAGTACATTAAAAGTTACTTATTGTCAAGTATATTTTACATAATTTCAAAAATACTTTCATTTGGCTGTTTTGGGAAATTAAATCCGTTAAGAAACCTGTCAGCTCAAACAAAACAAGACAAGCCCATATTTCAGAGCTTGCCTTGTGGAATTACTCACTGTCACGCTGCATTGTTTCATTAATAGCACGATTAACAAAGCCGTTCACGCTTTCGCCGTTCTTTTCTGCGTGGGCTTTGATAATATCTTTTCGACCTTTCGGCACAGCAACATTGATACGGTCATATGCTTTAGCGTTATATCGGTTGTTTGCTCAATTCTCGCCCTGCTGTTCTTATTTTCTGCCATTTCTTCACCGCCTAAAATCTATTGACATCAAATTATTGTTGTTGTATAATATAGGTGAAAAGGAACGGCTTTAGCTGTTTCGCATTTGCGTATTTTTTTATTAAAAACCGCTCTGTATTGCGACTACAGGGCGGTTATTTCTTTATATTCTTAATGACTTCATTAAAAGCCACGAAAACAATTGCGAGAACAAACAAGTATGTAATCTCTGCCATTGGAATACACCCCCTTTCGCAAGGGAGCTGAAACAGCCGCCACCGTTCCTTTACAAATATTATTATAGCGCACCTCTTTACACTTAACAAGTACCAATATGCACAAATTATACGCTTAAACATTGTAGTATAATATAGTCACATGATAAGGAAAGGGGAAAGCGATAATCAGTACGACCGCAACGCAATTGCAGTATATGCAAGCGTAGGCAGCGGCATAGCAGAACCCCACAGGCAAAAGAAAAGACAAGCCCATATTTCAGAGCTTGCCTTGTGGAATTATGCTACTTTGTCAGATGTATATTCAACAACCGCTATTTCGGTCATAAGACTGCTTACGGTTTTTACAATGTCATCAAGTCTTTTTGCCACTTCATCGGTAAAAACGGTTTCACCGCATTTTGAACATTCCAAACACGGAACATTCTTTACGATTACAATGCACTTTTTAAGATCAACAAAATGTGTTGTTGTACTTGGCTTCAAATCACCTTTGCAATAAAAACAAGTCATTGTTATTTCTCCTTTCGGGTTTGTGAATCACTTTCAAATTTATCTGAATCGGGAAAATAGGCAGTTACTATACAAACAACATTTCCGTTGCAACCTGCCACAATATGCAAATATTCATTGTTTGTACTTACACCTAAAACAAGGCAAGCGGGATATGGATAGCTGTCGGGATATTGTTCTATTATTTTGCCCGTATGTATTGCATTGAATACATCATCACGGTATATTCCTCGTTCCTGTAACCGTTTCAGAGCGTGCACAGACCATATGACAGATTTATCGTCACATAACTTTTGTAATGCTTCGATATTTAATTCAGGCAAGCTTGTCACCTCCTCTGTCTATGGTGTGTTTGATTTGTGTATTTATTCGCAACTAATTCGCAACCATTCTTTACAACTTTATTGTAGCATATCAAGATAGATTGTACAAGAATAATATTAATCAGTTTGGATTTGGTAACGGTATTGTTTTCTAAACAACAATAAAAGGTATCGGTCTTTTTAACCAATACCCTTTTATGGAGCTGATAACGGGATTCGAACCCGTGACCTCGTCCTTACCAAGGACGCACTCTGCCTACTGAGCTATATCAGCATATTTAATTGTAAGGTTGCAACTTTATAATGTTAATCTCGCAAAATTTCGGACATTAACAGCCAAATCATTGATATAAAAAACAGTAAAAATCCAACAATAACAAAATCAAAATTAATTTTACTTTTTTTACACGGTCGCAAAACCACGGTGATTATATCACAAAAACATCGTGATGTAAAGTGTCCACGGAATATAATAACACATTTGCACGGTGATTTCAAATGTTTTTTTAAACTTTTTTGTAAAAAATACGAAAAGATTTGAAAAACACTTGATTATAAGCCGTTTTGGTGCTATAATTTCCTTGTAAATAATGAAAGCTAAAGGAGTGGGCAACAAACCCGCTCCTTATTTATTAGTTTTCACTTTGTTCCTCGGTGCGGTTTATCTGTCTGCAATATTTCGCACAGGGTATTTTTGCAGACAGGAAGGCAGTGAATTTATGGCAAAAAGCAAAGGCGGTGTAACCGTATCAAAAGTATGGGAACTTTGTCAGCCAATTGTTGAAGGCTTCGGACTTTCACTTTGGGATGTGCGTTATGTCAAGGAAGGTGCAGACCGTTTTCTGCGTGTTTACATTGACAAGCCCGAAGGCATTGACATTAACGATTGCGAAAATGTTTCCCGTGCAATCAACGGTCCTCTTGATGAGCTTGATCCGATTGAGGAGGCATACTGTCTTGAGGTCTGCTCTCCCGGAATTGAGCGTGAGCTTATCCGTGACGAACATTTTATGCAGTTCATCGGTGCGGATATTATGGTTAAGATGCTCCGCCCTATTGACGGCATAGGCAGAGAATTTAAAGGGGTTTTAAAGGATTATTCCGACGGTAAGGTCACAATTGAGGATCATAGCGGTGAGAATGAAATAACAATCAGCAAAAAGGACGCCGCATGGATTAAGCTTGACGATTTTGATTAAAAATTGCAGTTTGAACACTACAGATACACATAACAGCATAACAATTTGTATATAACCGAAAAATAAGAAAAGGATGATTTGGAAAATGACTAACAAAGATTTATTTGAGGCATTGAGAACATTTGAAAAGGAAAAGGGCATTCCTATGGACTATATGCTTCAAAACATTGAAAAGGCAATTTCCGTTGCCTGCAAGAACTACTACGGCGGTAATGAAAATGTTGTATTCAAGGTTGATCCGGAAAAGAACAGCTTTGACGCAAAGCTTGTCAAAACAGTAGTTGACGAGGTTTTTGATCCTAACTTTGAAGTTACTGTTGAGGAGGCTCAGCAGATTAACAAGAGAAAGAAATTTATTGTCGGCGATGAAATTGAAGTTCCGATTGATCCCAAGCACCTCGGTTGGACATCTGTTTCTTCTGCAAGAAATGTTATCCGTCAGGGCATTCGTCAGGGAGAAAAAGGTCAGACTCTTATCGAGTTTCAGAGCAAGCTCGGTGAAATTGTTACTGCAACCGTTGAAAGAATTGATCCTAAGTCGGGCGTTGCAACAATTAAAATCGGCAAGAGCGAAGCTACTCTGCCAAAGAGCGAACAGCTCGGTCATGACGACCTTAAAGAAGGTGACCACATTAAGGTTTATATTGCAGATGTCAAAGACAACGAAAGAGGTCCTCACGCAATCATTTCAAGAACACACCCCGGTCTTGTAAAGCGTTTGTTTGAGCAGGAAGTTCCCGAAATCTATGACGGCGTTGTTGAAATAAAGTCAATCTCCCGTGAGGCAGGCAGCCGTACAAAAATGGCTGTTTACAGCTCAAATCCCGATGTTGACGCAATCGGTTCATGTATCGGTAACAAGGGCGCTCGTGTAAACAAGATTGTTGAAGAACTCGGCGGTGAAAAAATCGACATCGTGCTTTACAGCGATGATCCCGAAAAGTACATTTCGGCGGCTCTCTCTCCTGCAAGCGTTTGCAAGGTTGAAATTACAGATGAAGAAACAAAGAGCTGCCGTGCAACCGTTCCCGACGGTCAGCTTTCACTTGCTATCGGCAACAAAGGACAGAATGCCCGTCTTGCCGCAAGACTTACAGGCTGGAGAATTGACATCCGTCCCGAAAGCGGTTTCTACGGCGAAGATGAGGACGATGAACCAAAGACAGAAGAAAAGTCCGAAGATGTTCTCGACCTTGACGAAAGCACAGAAGGCGAAACAGTTGTTTCGGATGAAACAGAGGAATAATCAGATTAAACAGAGAGGGATTTTATGAAGCAAAGAAAAATGCCATTGCGTAAATGTACGGGTTGCGGAGAGATGAAAGAAAAGCGTGAGCTTATCCGTGTTGTCAAAGCACCCGATACCAAAGATGAAAACGGTGAAATCATTGCAAAAGGCGAAATTTCGCTTGACCTCACAGGTCGCAAGGCAGGCAGAGGCGCATATGTGTGCAGAAATCTTGCCTGCTTTGAAAAGCTCGCAAGGCACGCCGCTTTGAACGCTCGTTAAGCTGTAAAATCCCCGATGAAGTATATGAGCAGATGCAAAGTGAACTTGCCGCAGCAGACAGCAAGTAGGCGAAAGGATTTTTATGAACGACAGGATTTTGTCGCTGCTTGGCATTTGCAAGAGGGCAGGCAAGCTGATTACAGGTGCCGACACGACGATTGACTCAATACGAAAAAGCAAGGCAAAGCTTGTTATTTTTGCAAATGATTTTTCAAAGAGCAGTAAGAAAAGCGTGCAGACAGCCGCTGATGAATGCAATGTGAAAACATTGACAATGAACCGAAGCAAAGAGGAAATCGGATTTGCTCTCGGAAAAATCTGCGGAGTTATGACAACCGAAGACAAAGGCTTTGCAGATAAGCTTGAACAGCTTATTGAAAACGAATCGGGAGGAGAATTGTATGATAAAATATAAGGTAAAGGACGCAGCAGCAGATCTCGGAGTTTCAAACAAGGAAATTATTGAGATTCTCGAAAAACATTGCGGTGTTACAAAGAAAACAATGACAACACTCGAGGAAAGCGAACTCGATGTGATTTTTGATGTAATCACAAAGAAAAACAAGGTTGAAAACTTTGACGAATACTTTGCGGCACGCAACAACAAGCTTGACAACGAAAGCAAGCCACAGCAGGAAGATAAGCCCGCAAAGCAGAATGCAAAGGCTGACAATCAGAAGAAAAAGACCGATAAAAACGACAAAAAGCCTAACAACAAGGATGCAAAGCCTGCATCAAAACAGGAAAAGGTTGAAGTTACTCAGGAAAAGAGCGTTGAGGAGTCTGCTCCCCGCAAGCGCAGAGTAATTGACACCCGTGCAACAAATGTTGATGTTGAGCGTTACAACCAGAAGTATGATGACCTTGCAAGCGACAGCTCAAAGGGCAGAAGCACGGACAACATTGTTAAAAAGCAGAAATTCACAAACCGTACCCAGCGTCAAAAGGGCAGACGACAGAAGCGTGAAACAGAGCAGGAGCGTCTGAACCGTATTGCTCTTGAGCGTAAGCAAAAACCGATTACAGTTCAGATTCCTGACGAAATCGTAGTTTCGGAGCTTGCTCTCAGACTCAAGGCTACCGTTGCCGAGGTTGTTAAAAAGGCATTCCTTATGGTACAATGGTAACAGCAACAGATACAATCGACTTTGACACAGCGTCACTTATCGCCATGGAATTTCATGCAAAGGTTGAAAAAGAGGTTGTTGTTACAATCGAAGAACAGATTATTGATGACAGCGAGGACGATGAGGCAAATCTCGTTGAGAGAGCTCCGGTTGTTGTTGTTATGGGTCATGTTGACCACGGTAAAACTTCAATCCTCGACGCTATCCGTCACGCAAATGTAACAGCAGGCGAGGCAGGCGGTATCACTCAGCATATCGGTGCTTACAGAGTTATGGTAAACGGCAAGCCTGTTACATTCCTCGACACACCCGGACACGAGGCATTCACAACAATGCGTGCAAGAGGTGCTCAGGTTACCGATATTGCAATCCTCGTTGTAGCTGCCGATGACGGTATCATGCCGCAGACAGTTGAGGCTATCCACCATGCAAAAGCCGCAGGCGTATCTGTTATTGTTGCCATCAACAAAATGGATAAGGTCGGCGCAAATCCCGAAAATGTTAAACAGCAGCTCACAGAGTACGAACTTATTCCTGAGGAGTGGGGCGGCGATACACCGTGTATTCCTGTTTCCGCAAAGACAAAGGAAGGTCTTGACGATCTTCTTGAAATGGTTACTCTTGTTGCAGAGATGAAAGAACTCAAGGCTAACCCCGACAGAGCCGCAAAGGGTACTGTTATCGAGGCAAGACTTGACAAGGGCAGAGGTCCTATCGCAACCGTACTCGTTCAGAACGGTACACTTCACAAGGGTGATACAATCATCGCAGGCACTTGCGTCGGTCGTGTAAGAGTTATGACAAACGATAAGGGCGAAAGAGTTACCGAGGCAGGTCCTTCTGTTCCTGTTGAAATCACAGGTCTTGACGAAGTTCCGGTTGGTGGCGACATCTTTGACGCAGTTTCCGATGAGCGTCTTGCAAGAACTCTTGTTGACCAGAGAAAGGCCGCTAAGAAGGAAGAAATCTTCAACGCACAGACTAAGGTTACTCTTGATAATCTCTTTGACCAGATGAAACTCGGCGAAATCAAGGAGCTTCAGATTATCGTTAAAGCCGATGTACAGGGTTCTGCCGAGGCTGTTAAGCAGTCACTTGAAAAGCTTTCAAATGACGAGGTAAGAGTAAATGTAATTCACAGCGCAGTAGGTGCAATCAACGAGTCCGATGTAATGCTTGCAGAGGCATCTAACGCAATTATCGTAGGCTTCAATGTTCGTCCGGATGCGGTTGCCGCAGAAAATGCAGAGCGTTCGGGCGTAGATATGCGTCTTTACAGCATTATCTACGATTGTATCAACGAAATCGAATCTGCTATGAAGGGTATGCTTGCTCCTAAGACAAGAGAAGTTGTTCTCGGTATGGCGGAGTGCCGTAATGTTATCAAGATTAAGTCAGTCGGCACAATCGCAGGTTCATATGTTAAGAGCGGTAAGATTCAGCGTGGCGCAAGCGTAAGAGTTATCCGTGACGGTATTGTTATTGCAGATGACGCAATTGCATCTCTCCAGAGATTTAAGGACGCTGTCAAGGAAGTTAGCGAAGGCTACGAATGCGGTATCGGTCTTGAAAGATTCAACGACCTCAAAGAGGGCGATATGTTCGAGGTTTATACAATCGAAGAATACAGGGACTAAAGTTTGTATGTTAAACCAAATTTTATAAACGGCACAAATTCACCGTTATTTTGTAGGGGCGGTCATTGGCCGCCCGCAGGTAATGGCAGAAATTTTCAGTTTAAATAAATACTGTATAGTTCAAGTCAGTAGCTGTAAAATAACAAAATATTTCATCAAAGCGGGCGGCCGATGACCGCCCCTACGGAAATAAGATAAAAGGATGTGATAGCATGGGAAGCCATAGAATTGAAAGAACAACAGAGGACATCAAAAGAGAGCTTACTGCTATTTTCAGAGAATTAAAAGACCCACGGGTTCAGCAGGCATTTATCTCTATCGTAAGAGTTGAGGTTACAAACGACCTTTCATACTGCACGGTACAGATCAGCGCAATTGAAGGTCTTGACAGAGCCAAAGAGGCTGTCAAGGGCTTAAAGTCTGCATCGGGCTTTATCAGACGAGAGCTTGGACACAGACTTCATCTTCGTCATGTTCCCGAACTCATTTTCCACGCAACAGACAGCATAGAATACAGCGCAAACATCAGCCGTATTCTCAACAGCCTTGACATTAAGGAAGACGAGGAAGAAAATGATGAATCTGTATGAGGTTGCCCGTTTTCTTGAGGCACACGATAATTATGATATTCTGACTCACGCTTATCCTGACGGTGACACCCTCGGCAGCGGATTTGCACTCTGCCTTGCGCTCCGCCAAATCGGCAAAAAAGCAAGAGTTATCACAACAGGTGTTCCGTCAAAGTTTACCTATCTTCAGAAAAACATAGAGGAAGAAGATTTTACAGCCGAAACGGTTGTCAGCGTTGATGTTGCGGCTGACAGCCTTCTCGGTTCAAATATTGGCAGGTATATCGGCAAGGTTGATTTGTGCATTGACCACCACGGTTCAAACACATTTACCGCAAAGGAAAAGTTTGTTGACAAATATGCGGCGGCAAACTGCGAAATTCTCTACAAGCTGTTTCTCAGAATGCACATCAATTTTACAAAGGACATTGCAGACTGCCTCTACACAGGCATTTCAACCGACACCGGCTGTTTCAGATACACAAACACAACCGCCGAAACCATGCGTGTTGCCGCAAGTCTTATGGACTTTGGCTGTAACACCGCATACATAAACAAGGCGATGTTTGAAACAAAGTCGAAAAACAAAATTCAGCTTGAAAGAGCCGTTTATGAGTCAATGACCTATTGTGCAGACGGCAGGTGCGCAATAATTTACACAACGCTCGATATGCTCAAAAAGCTCAACACGGGTGATGACGAAATGGAGGGACTTGCCTCTATTCCCCGTCAGATTGAGGGTGTTCTCATCGGAATCACAATGCGTGAAAAAGAGGGCGGATTCTTCAAGATTTCCGTTCGTACAAACAATAATATCAATGCCTCGGATTTCTGTTCGCAGTTCGGAGGCGGCGGTCATCCTGCGGCGGCAGGCTGCTCAATTGAGGGCGACCTTGAAACCGTAAAGACAACGCTTGAAAAAGCTGCGGAGAAGTTTTTATCATGAGCAATCTTAACGGTGTACTGCTGATTGACAAGCCGAAGGAATTCACCTCGTTTGATGTTATTGCCGTTGTCCGCAGACTGACAGGACAGAAAAAGCTCGGTCACACGGGAACACTTGATCCGAACGCAACGGGCGTTCTGCCTGTTTTGCTCGGAACTGCAACGAAAACACAGGATTTGATTCTCAACCACGACAAGTCATACACGGCAGAATTTCAGCTTGGCAAAACCACCGACACCCTCGACATCTGGGGTACGGTGACGGGAGAATGCGAGTCTTCGGTTACGGAAGAACAAATTCGCAGAGTAATTCCCAATTTCACGGGCGAAATTGAGCAGATTCCGCCGATGTACTCTGCCGTGCAAAAGAACGGTCAAAGGCTTTATGACCTTGCAAGACAGGGAATCGAGGTTGAGCGTGAGAGTCGAAAGGTTACTGTCTATTCTCTTTCGCTTGCGAATTTTGACGAAAAAACGCAGACAGGCACGCTTGAAATTTCCTGTTCAAAGGGTACTTATGTACGCACGATAATTGATGACATAGGCAAGGTTCTCGGTGTCGGTGCGGTTATGACGGCACTTTGCAGAACCTCGGCTTGCGGATTTTCGCTTGACGAGTGCATAACGCTTGACGAGCTGAAAAGCATTTGCGAAAACGGAAATGTTGAAGAAAAACTGCGTTCCGTTGAGAGTCTGTTTATGAGTTTGGGCTATCTTGCCGTATCGTCTGCACAGGCAAAACGATTTGCAAACGGCGGTGCGTTGAGTGCCGACAGAACATATCTTGCCAAGTCGGGGTACGAGAACGGTCAGCTTTTCAGAATGAAAACCCATGATGGTGATTTTTTAGGCATAGGCATTGCCGACAAGCCGAATAATCTCATCAAAATATATTTTCAAAACTGCAGGTAGCGTGTCGCTACGCCCAATTCGTGAAGACAGTTTGCGATAGTTCAAACATTATTACCCGAGCGTTACTTTTAGATTGTAAATAAAAACGAGAAATAAAAAACGGTGTGCAACGAAGCGACACACCGAAAAATGATTGACATATTAATAGTTAGATGTTAATATATAGATAAGGAAACGGCTTTAGCTGTTCCGCTTTTAAGACAAATTATTTTTGGTAACCGCCTTGTATTCGCAGTACAGGGCGGTTATTTCTTTATGGTAAACACAATAAAAAATGTGAAAATTACTATCACAGCTATGTATTCCACACAATCACCCCCTTTCTCAAGGGAGTCGAAACAGCCGCCGCCATTTCCTTACCAAACAATTATATCAAATGTTTTTCTTGTATTTAAGTGGGCTGCCCTACGGAAAAATTTGTCTGCAGGATTCACTTTACAGTCATTTTGCGTCACTATAATATGGGTGTAAAATGAATTTGGAGGTATATTTTATGGAAATTCTGAAAGTTGAAAATCTTACAAAAACCTACGGAAGCGGTGAAAACCTTGTCCATGCGGTTGACGATGTTTCGTTCTCGGTTGAAAAGGGCGAATTTGTTGCCATTGTCGGTGCAAGCGGCAGCGGCAAGTCAACTCTTCTTCATCTTATCGGCGGTGTTGACCGTCCCACAAGCGGAAAAATTTTTGTTGACGGCAACGATATAAGCAAAATGAATGATGACAAGCTTGCCGTATTCCGCCGCAGACAGGTGGGCATTGTCTATCAGTCTACAATCTTATCCCGATTCTGACTGTTGAAGAAAACATCACGCTCCCCTGTGACCTTGACGGCAGAGGTGTTGACAGAGAAAGACTTGAGATGATTCTTGATTCGTTCGGACTGCGTGCAAGAAGAAAACACCTTCCAAACCAGCTTTCGGGCGGTCAGCAACAAAGAACATCTATTGCCAGAGCGCTCATTAACAATCCGTCTCTTGTGCTTGCCGATGAACCGACAGGCAACCTTGATTCAAAGTCAAGCGAAGAGGTTATGAGTATGCTCAAAATGTGCAATCAGAGTTACGGACAGACTGTTATAATGATTACGCACAACCTCGACATTGCAAAACAGGCTGACAGAATTATCACAATAAGTGACGGTAAAATCGTTGAGGAGGGTTGATTATGAAACTTCTCAACAAGCTTACTCTTAAAAACCTGCGACTTAACAAGGTGCGTACAATTGTTACAATCGTGGGAATTATGCTCTCGGCGGCACTCATCACGGTTGTTTCGGGAATGGCACTCAGCGGCCGACAGACTATGATTGACGGTCAAAAAACCTGGTCGGGCAATTATGATGTTGCACTTGATATTATCGACACCGCAAAAATTGATAAAATCCGACAGAACCGTAATGTTGAAAATGCCTTCTATAAAGAAAGGCTCGGATATGCCAGGACAAAAAATGCTGACGGCGAAATCTGCGATTACAGCGTTCTTGCCATGAGCGAAAATACCTACGGCAACTGTTTTAAGATAGACCTTATAAAGGGCAAGTTCCCCACAAATTCGGGTGAGGCTGTTGTTACAAAATCGTTTAAAACACAGGACGGAAAAAATGTGAAAGTCGGTGACAAAATCACACTTGATGTCGGTGTTCTTACCGACAAAGACGGCAATGTCCCCGATGAGGAAGGCATTCATAATTTGTTGCAAAAAGATTTTAATAAGTGCAGCATTATTGACACGGTAAAAAGAACCTATACCGTAACGGGTATTATTGAAAGACCGAAAACGAGCGAACTCTATGATCCGTCAAATTTTTCTATGATATATACCGTGTCTGATGAAAAAGCTCCTGTCGAGGCAATCAGAACAAAGCATATGAATAAGCTGTATATCGCCTATACTCCTCAGAGCGAAAGCAATTATCTTCAAAATACAGCGGATATTTTAGGCTTTAAAGCTGATGATATGAGTAATGTAATCAGCGATGAAATTTCACCCGAAGATCAGCAGACCTCTGGAATAAATGCATACGAATTCAATTCCATACTCCTCAGTATGAAAGGCTACGGTTCAAATGAGGCAACAAATACTGTGATTTTCAGCCTTGCCGTTATTATCATTATTATAGTAATGCTTGCAAGCGTGTTTGTAATCCGCAACAGCTTTGCAATTTCAATTACCGAGAAAACGAGTATGTACGGTATGCTTGCATCAGTCGGCGCAACCAAAAGGCAAATCCGCAGGAATGTGCTTTTTGAGGGCTTCATTCTCGGCTTAATCGGTATCCCTCTCGGCATACTTCTCGGACTCGGTGTAAACGCAATTCTTATTACAATACTCAACAGCGTTCTCAGTGATATGCTGAGCGGTGCAACATTTGTATTTGTAACTCCGACAATTCCGATTATTTGTGCAATTGTTCTTTCGGCTGTTACTATATTCCTTTCATCATTCTTCATTGCACTGCGTGCGTCAAGAATTCCGCCCCTTGTTGCAATCAGAGGCAACAAGGATATCAAGGTAAAGAATAACAAGCCGTACCGCACATCCAAGCTTACGAAAAAGCTTTTCGGTGTAGGCGGTGAAATCGCCTCAAAGAGCCTTAAACGCAGTAGGAAAAAGTATCGCACAACGGTTATTTCAATCGTTGTAAGCGTTGCAATGTTCATTGCTGTTTCGGCATTTATGGACTATGGAATGACATATACAGAGCATTACTACGGCAAAACAGACTACAGCTATATGGTTTCCGGAATTGATACAAAGCAGGCTCAGACAATTGAAAAAATGCCTGAAATTGAAAATTATCTGACAGTCGGTTTACAGTACGGTCATGTGTCGGCAGATGTGCCTGTTAACGAATGCGGAGAAAATTTCCTTTATGACAATGCTGACGGTACAAAGTCATTCAGCGTGGAATTTCTTGAGTTTGAACACGATACCTTTGTTCAGATTTGCAGGGAATTAAAACTTGATTACAACAAGGTTAAGGGCGGTGTACTTGTGTATTCTCAGGTAACCCCCGATAACAGTGAGAGTGGCAACTCTTCCAAGCCAATGAAACTGTTCGGCAAAACCGCTCCGACAAAGTTTATCGTTTACGGAAATGATGATAACGGAAATGAGCTGATAGCAGGCAAATTAAAGGTTTCGTCAGTGTTTGATGAAATTCCAAAGTCGGCTGATTCTGTAATCGGCGAAGGAACAATTTTAGGTCAGGGATTGATAATCGGTGAACAGGGTGTAATCTCACCTCAGCTTGGCGAACACAAATGCTATATTACCCTCTACGCCAATACATCGAACCACACTTCGCTTACAAACCGTATTGAGTCTATGGAAGGTGTGGACGACAGCATTTACATTTATGACTATGAAGAAACCGTAAGACAGTTCAATGCCGTTATGCTGATTGTCGGAATATTTGTTTACGGTTTCATCGGTGTTATCTCGCTCATCGGACTTACAAACATTTTCAACACAATTTCAACCAATATGCAGTTGAGGAGCAAGGAATTTGCATCGCTTAAATCTATCGGTATGACAAAGAAAGAATTTAACCGTATGATTCGCCTCGAAAGCCTTATGTACGGCATAAAATCTTTGCTTATCGGTATTCCTCTCGGCGTTCTCGGTGTATTTGCAATCTTCTCGGCATTTTCAAAAGGAAGCGTCCCAATGAGCTTTGTATTTCCGTGGAAAGCGATTTTGATTAGTATTGCGGCTGTATTTATTGTGGTATGGCTGATTATGAAATACTCAATTTCAAAGGTTAATAAACAAAATATTATTGAAACAATCAGAAACGACAATATCTGAGCGTCATATTCAGCCAACAGACTCTATTTTGTTGAAATTTGTTGACAATAGTTTTACACTCTGTTATAATGTAGTTGTAACAACAGATACCACAATATTTTGTATGTTTTCATTGCTGACGGGCGGATTATTGATTTAATCCGCCCGAATTTCATTTTGGGAGGACTTTTTGTGAAAATTCTTCTTATTGAGGACAACCGTGCAATTTCAAAAGGACTTGTTTACACTCTTGAACAAAACGGCTTTGAGGTTGCGTTGTGTGAAAATGCCGAATCAACCCTTAACTCTCTCGGCGGTGACTTTGACCTTTTTATTGTTGATGTGTCACTTCCCGACGGCAACGGCTTTGAGCTTTGTGACGAGATAAAAAGAGTGTGCGAAACTCCCGTGATTTTTCTCACCGCACTTGACGATGAGGACAGCATTGTAAAAGGCTTTGACCTCGGAGCGGAGGACTACATAACAAAACCGTTTTCAAGCCGTGAGCTTCTTGCAAGAATTAAACGAATCACCAAAAAGCTCGACAAAACTATGACTATGAATTTTGGCGACATCAGCATTGATTTTGACAAAAAACAGGTTTGCAAAAACGGCAATCCTGTTGTGCTTACGGCGCTTGAATACCGCCTGTTTGCAATGCTTGCCAAAAACAGCGGCAAGGTGCTGACCCGTGAACAGATTCTTGAACGCATATGGGATTTGTCGGGAAATTATGTTGAGGACAACACGCTGACCGTGTACATAAAAAGACTTCGCAAAAAACTTGATACAAATATAATTAAAACCGTAAAGGGCCTTGGTTACAGGCTGGAGGTATAATGAAAAGCACATCAAAATTTCTTGCGGTAATGCTTGCGATAACGGGACTTTTCTGTTGTGCTGTTGCAGTAGCATCGGTGCAGGCTTTAATGCTGTTCGTGAAAGCACCGACAAAAAGATAATTGCCGTTGCGGAAAAAGTTAAGGAAAATTATCCCGACATTTCGGAAAAGGAGCTTGCTCAAATTTTGAACAGCGACACTGCCGGCATAAAAGGCGACTTTGCAAAGTACGGAATAAAATCCGACAGTGGCTGGGTTGACATTCAGAGCGGAAGTTATGCAACAATTACAATTGTGATTGCAACTGTCGGTGTGGGTGTGTTCGGAATTTTGCTCTGCATTGTGTTCATAAGATACTGCAAAAAGCAGAAGCGACAGCGACTTGAAATTGTAAAATGTCTTGAAAAAATAAACAACCGAGAGTACGACCTCGACCTTAACGGCTCAACCGACGACGATATGTCGCTGTTAAAGCAGGAGATTCAAAAAACAACGGTAATGCTTCGTGAGTATGCCGACAATTCAATGAGAGAGAAAGAAATCCTCAAAAATTCGCTTGCCGACATTTCACATCAGCTCAAAACACCGTTGACTTCAATTTTGATTACAACCGAAAATATCCTTGATGACGATGATATGCCGTTGAAATCAGACGGGATTTTGTTATGGATATAGCGCATAATGCCCATTCGATAAATTTCCTTGTAAAAATCTGCTCACGCTCTCAATGCTTGATTCGGGAACTGTTGAATTGAAGTTCGGAGATGTGTCGGTTGAAAAAATAATTGACGAGTGCATTTCACGCACAGAGGTTCTTGCCGATATCCGTGATGTGAGAATTGAAAAAACCGTCAAAAATGATTTTATGCTTAGTTGCGATTTTCGCTGGATTTGCGAAGCGGTTTCAAACATTGTAAAGAACTGTATTGAGCATACCGACGGCGGTTATGTCAGAATTTCTGCCGAAAGGAACAGTATGTATTCGGAAATCATCATAAGCGACAACGGATGCGGAATCAGCCCGAAGGATTTGCCCCACATTTTTGAGAGGTTCTATAAAGCACGAAATTCATCCCCGTCAAGCGTCGGCATAGGTCTGTCGCTTGCAAAATCAATTGTTGAAAAAACAGGCGGATATATTACCGCAGATTCCAAACTCGGCGTCGGCTCAACCTTTAAACTCAGATTTTTGAATGTAAGACTCAGATAAGATAAAAATTAAAAAGCGAAAATTGCGGTCGGGAATAAAGTTTTGTTAAGTACAAATCTTATTATTCGACGTATTTATGTGATTTTCGGCAGGGGGGCAATTGAAACTGTCTTTATAAATAAAAACAGAAGAGCGACAAGGGTAATTTTGCATAAAATTCCAGTGTAAAGATTGTGTAACTTGCTATTTTTACAAAATAAAAGCATTATGTGTAGTTTTTGTGAGAGTTTTGTGATAAAATCAAATTGTCTAGGGATGTTTGACCCTACGTTTTAAAAGCTTTGAAAGGAGTAATCAAACAATGAAAAAAAGAAGTATGAAGAGAGCGCTCAGTGCCGTTTTGACACTTTGTATGGCTCTCCCCGGTGCTTCCGTAGCATTTGGTTCGGCAAGTGCTGCAACAGTTTCCGATGACAGCAGCACATCTGCATCATCAACTGCCGCAGGTTCACTTGTTGAGGATGACGGCTTTACATGGGATAATGCCAATGTGTATTTCCTGCTTACCGACCGTTTTAAGAACGGAAACACCGCAAATGACCATTCATACGGCAGAACACTTGACAAGGACGGCAAACCGCTTGACGGCTGGGATACAAACCCCGGTACATTCCACGGCGGCGACTTTGCAGGTGTTACTCAGTCAATTGAAGAGGGTTATTTTGATAACCTCGGTGTAAATGCAATTTGGATCTCAGCTCCGTATGAGCAGATTCACGGCTATTGTGATTCAGGTAAGGGCTTTGCTCACTACTCATATCACGGCTACTATGTTCTTGACTATACCGAAACCGATGCAAACTTCGGTACAAAAGAGGAGTTCAAAACTCTCGTTGACACAGCGCATGAGCACGGTATCAGAGTTATCATGGATATCGTAATGAACCACACAGGCTACAACACCGTTGCAGATATGGAGCAGTTCGGCTTCGGTACTCTCCTTGACGGTGCATCAGACTTCAAATACAAGCTCACAGATGTAGGTGAAGTAAACGACCACATTGACTATAAAACATCAGAAGAAGACTGGGGCAAATGGTGGAGCAATGACTGGATCCGCAGCGGTCTTCCCGGATATACAGAGGGTGCCGGCGGTGATCTTACAATGTCACTCAGCGGACTTCCCGACTTCAGAACAGAGCAGACAAAGGATGTTACAATTCCTCCGATCCTCAAAACAAAGTGGACTCAGGAAGGTACATATGCTCAGAAGCTCGCAAAATACGGTAATTCAAACACAGTAACAGGCTACCTTTCAACCTGGCTTTCAGAGTGGGTTAAGGAGTACGGTGTTGACGGTTTCCGTTGCGATACTGCAAAGCATGTTGATAAGGCTTCTTGGAACCAGCTCAAGCAGGCTTGTGTTTCTGCTCTCAGAGAGTGGAGATCCAACAACAAGGGCAAAGCAGGTGCTGACTGGAAAGAAGATTTCTGGATGACAGGCGAGCATTGGGATCACGGTGTAGGCTACGACACATACTATTCCGAGGGCGGCTTCGACTCAATGATTAACTTCGCAGTTACAGGCGGCGGTGCTCTTGCAAGCGGTAGTGTTGCAAACACATATCAGGGCTATGCAGACAAGATTAACACAAAGGAAGGCTTTAACGTTCTTTCATTTATGTCATCACACGATGAAACACTTACCCGTGGCGATGAGAACACAATGCTTTACAATGCGGCTGCATTCCTCCTTCTCCCGGGCGGAATTCAGATTTTCTACGGTGACGAAACCAACCGTCCTCTCTATCCCGGCGTTGCATTTGACGGTTACGGTGGATCGGGTCATGCACTCAGAAGTGATATGAACTGGAACGACATGAACAAAACTCTTCTTGCTCAGTGGCAGAAGGTTGGTCAGTTCCGTAACAAGCATGTATCTATCGGTGCCGGCGCAAATGTTAAGCTCTCTGCTACAAGCGGTGTTGCTTTCGGCCGTACATACGATAAGTACGGCGTAACAGATCAGGCAGCTGCAGTAATCGGCTGTAACAAAAATTCAAGCGTAACTGTTGATGTTTCAACTCTTTGGGAAGACGGCAGTTATATAATCAATACTTATGACAACTCATCTTCAGTTGTTACTGACGGTAAGGTAACTTTCAACAGCGGTGTAAACGGCACAATCCTTATGGAAAATGCTGACGGTCAGCCACTTGTATCAATCACAGGCGAGCCGAAGTTCTACGGCACAGAGCAGGTTACTGTTTCTCTCAAGGAATGCGACAGCGCAAAGGTTTCTGTTGACGGCGGTAACAAGTTTGTTGTTAAGGACGGCGACACATTCACAATCGGTCAGACAGCTTACAAGAACGATACAATCGAAGTAACTGTTGAAGCTACAAACGACAAGGCAACCTCAGAGGCTAAATTCACATTCCTCAAGCTCGGCGAAAACGACGAAAAGCCTACAACCAGCCCGACACAGAGCACAACTGTTCCCGGTCCGACAGCAAGTCAGACATCAAAGCTTACAATCAAGAGCACAGCAGGCGCTCCGAATGTTTACGCTTGGACAGGTGCAAGCACAGCACTCAACGGTGCATGGCCGGGTGCAAAGGCAGCAGCCGTTTCAGGTCAGGCAAACACATATGAACTCACACTTCCTGTTTCAGCTGACAAGTCATTCAGCGTTGTTCTCAACAACGGCAGCGGCTCACAGTCAGGCGATATCACAGGTCTTTATGACGGTGCTGTTCTCGAAATTCAGAACGGCAACTACGCATCGGTTAAGACAGTAACCAACGGTAATCAGCAGGGAGGCGGCGGCGAGCCAGAGCTGCAGAGGGTTCTGTTTCCGTAACAATCAAGCCTTACAGCCCATCTGCAAGCTACAAAATCTATGCTTGGAATGATACACAGAAGCTCACAGGCACATGGCCGGGCGTTGCTCTTACAGAAAAAGATTCTGACGGCAACTATGTTGTTAAGTTCGATAATGTTGACGAAGTAAGCATTATTCTCAGCAGCGGTTCAGGTCAGACAGCAGATATCACAGGCGTTAGAGACGGCGCTACAATCGAAATTACAAACGAAGGTTGTACAACATACAAGCTTACATCAAAGCCAATCGTTGTTTCACCTTATGAATCACTCAAGAAAGAAGCAAGAAAGATTCTTGCTATGACAGCATCAGACTACACAGCAAAGAGCTGGGCAAATGCTCAGAAGGTTCTCAAGTCAGCCGAGGCTATGATTAAAGCAGGCGAAGACGCTACAACAGCTGAAGATATGAATGCTATGATTGCAGACCTCAAGTAGCTCAGAAGGCACTTGTACTTGCTCCTGCAACACTCACATATGCAGTTGCAGGCAAGAGCGTTGTATCAGGTGTTACAGCCAGCGGTGCAAAGGTAACTGTTACAGTTGACGGTAAGACATATACTGCTACTGCAGACGATGTAACAGGTGCATTCACAGTTGCAACATCAGCTCTCAAGACAACAAGCACAATCAAGGTTGACGCAACAAGAAACGGTGTAAACGGCACATATTCATATGCTATGAAGAACGGCAACATTGAAAGCGGATTTGTTCCTACATCTCCTACACTTCCGACACAGCCTACTACTTCAACTCAGCCGACTACAGCTACACAGCCAACAACAGCTACACAGCCGACTACAGCTACTCAGCCGACTGCACCTACACAGCCTACAACAGCTACAGAACCGACTACTGCTCCTGCACAGAAGCTCACAGTAAACGCTACTTCAAATTACTTTGGTTCTGCATCAAAGACAGTAAGCACTGACGGCAAGAAGGTAACTGTTCTCTACAAGCTCAACTCAAACATGGGCGTTGTTGACGGACAGTGGGCTGTTAAGTATGATTCAAGCAAGCTCAAATTCAACATGGCTGATAACAAGGCAGACGGCAAGCAGACAATCATGCCTTCACAGTCAAACCTTATTCACAATGCTTACAGCAATGTAATTAAGGGTATATTTACTAACCCACAGGTACCTACTCAGTACAACGGAGATACATTTATCTCACTCACATTTGAGGTTATCGGTTCAGGTACTGCAAGCGTATATCTTGACACACAGTACCTTACATTAGGTTATGTAAAGGGCAACAAGCTTAATCAGGCATCTGTTGTAAATAACAGCAAGGTTTGCGATGTAACAGGCATTGCAGGCTTTGAAAAAGTATCAGTAAACGCATCAACGGTATTTGTCGGCGATGTAACCCTTGGTGATGTTGACATGGACGGCGATATCACAGTTTTTGATGCAACCGAAGTTCAGAAGTATGTTGTTCAGCTCGTTGCATTCACAAACGACCAGTTTACTGCTGCCGATGTTGACCATGACAGCACAATCACAGTTAAGGATGCTACTACTATTCAGAAGTTTGTTGTAAAACTCATCAGCAACTTTTAATAAGTTTTAAAGCAATTGACATATCGTTCCGTTTAGTCGATATAGTAAGGAATGTCCCTCACAAAATGTGAGGGACATTTTTTGTACAGTTTTTTAAATGCAAAATGGCAGACAACCGTGTGATTGTCTGCCATTTTGTCATAATGATTTTAAAATTACCGATTATACTTTTACAAGAACCTTTGTAATTTCGCTGATGTACATTTTATGGAAGTCGTTGTCATACCACTTGTCAACGCTTTCATGGTCGGTAATGCTTTCGGCATTAAGACTTTGAGCGTACATTTTTTGCATTCAAGAACAAGCTTTGCCTCTTCAAAATATACAGAGCCGTTTTCCGTGAACGCAGGAGTAAGACCTGTTTCCTTTACCTTGTCATAATCCTTGCCGCTCTTTGAACCGCAGAATTTGAGGGCATCTCTGTACTTTTCATCAAAAAAGCTCATTGTATAGCGGTCTCCGTTCTCCATGAACGCAAATGTATATCTCTGCGGACGAATAAAGGTGAACACAACGGGCTTACCCCACATTATGCCGACACCGCCCCAGCTTATCGTCATTGTGTTGAACTTTTCTTTGTCCCCTGCCGTAACAAGCGCCCAGTCGTCACCGATAAGCTTAAACGGGCTTTCTGTAATTTCTTTCGGATTTATCTCTTTAAATGCTGACATATAAATCTTCCTTTCATAATGTTTGACCTGTTAAAAACAGTATAACAAAAATATGTTAAAAATTCAATCTTCATTTATTTTGACTTTATCTGAATATATGCGGTGTGTAATTATGATTATGTTGTTTGTAAACTCAACAAAATGAAAAATATTCAAAATGAGTGTATATGTATGTATGAATATGCATAATGAGATGAATAAAATGAATATTCATTTTTTGTGAATATATACATTTTTGAGAAAATGCGGGGTGAATGTAACATATCAACCGCCAAAAACACCGATAATACAGCGAAAAAGCGACAGATTTCAGTCAATTTGTACCCCAAAATGCAAATTTGAAAAAACATTGAATATTTATTCAAAAAACACTTGATTTTTTGAAAACAGAGTGTATAATGTAAGAGTAATAAAAATTAAATAAAGGAAACACCGACATAAAGTGTTTCCAAATTCCGGAGGAATCAAAAATGGCTGACAATAAGATTAAAAAGGTAGTTCTTGCATATTCAGGCGGTCTTGATACTTCAATCATCATTCCGTGGCTTAAAGAAAACTACGACAACTGCGAAGTTATCGCTGTTTCGGGTGATGTTGGTCAGGGTACAGAGCTTGACGGTCTTGAAGAAAAGGCTATCAAAACAGGCGCATCAAAACTTTACATTGAAGACCTCAACAAGGAATTTGTTGACGAATATATCATTCCCACAGTAAAAGCAGGTGCTGTTTACGAGGCAAGTATCTCCTCGGCACATCTTTTGCCCGTCCTATCATTGCAAAAAGACTCGTTGAAATTGCAAAAGCCGAAGGTGCTGACGCAATTTGCCACGGCTGTACAGGCAAGGGCAACGATCAGGTTCGTTTTGAACTTGCTATCAAGCTTACGCTCCTGACATGAAGATTATCGCTCCTTGGAGAACATGGGAATTCAAGAGCCGTGAAGATGAGATTGAATATGCTGAAAAGCACAATATTCCGCTCAAGATTAACCGTGAAACAAACTACTCAAAGGATAAGAATCTCTGGCACTTGAGCCACGAAGGTCTTGACCTTGAGAATCCTGCAAATGAGCCAATGTACAATAAGGAAGGCTTCCTTGAACTCGGTGTTTCACCTGAGCAGGCTCCCGATAAGGCAGAATATGTAACTCTTACATTTGAAAAGGGTGTTCCCACAAAGCTTAACGGCGAGGCTATCGACAGCGTTGAACTCATTAAGGAACTCAACAAAATCGGCGGCAGAAACGGCGTCGGTATCACAGATATCGTTGAGAACCGTCTTGTTGGTATGAAGGCTCGTGGCGTTTATGAAACTCCGGGCGGTACAATCCTCTATGCTGCTCATGCAAAGCTTGAGGAAATCTGCCTTGACAAGGACACACTCCACTACAAGCAAAATGTTGCAAATGCTTTTGCAGAGCTCGTTTATGACGGCAAGTGGTACACACCTCTCCGTGAGGCTCTCTCAGCTTTCGTTGACAGCACTCAGGAGTATGTAACAGGTGATGTAAAACTTAAACTCTATAAGGGCAACATCATTGATGCAGGCGTAACAAGCCGTATTCACTCTATGACGAGGAAATTGCTACTTTTGACGAAGATCAGGTTTATGACCAGAACGACAGCGCAGGCTTCATCAACCTCTTTGGTCTTCCAATCAAGGTTCGTGCAAAGAAAGGCCTTATCAAATAATTAAATCTTTGATTTGCATACATAATCGGGGGCAGGGAATTTCTCTGCCCCGATAAGTGTTTATTACACCTTTTTATTTTTATGTGTTTTTTAGTTCGTGCAGACAGTTTGCAATATCAAAAACATATTCTGCCCGAGCGTAGTATAGTTTTTTGTTTGTGCAATTCTGTAGGGGCGTTCATTGGACGCCCGCAAGTAACGGCACAAATTTTGTGTTAAAACAAATTATATAAAAATCGCAAAGTAATTACCTACAGTAGCGGCGTTCAGCGAACGCCAATCTGGTCGTAAAACCAAAACGAACAGATGTGAATATATAATTGCATAACAATAAGCAGATGAATTGAATTAAGTCGAAACGATTGCCGCTACTGTATGGCAGTCGATTTGCCCATACAATCTATATGTAAGGAGAAAATAATAATGCATCTTTGGAAAGGACGCTTCAAAAAGGAGCTTTCAAAAACCACTAACGATTTTAACAGCTCGATTTCATTCGACAGCAGAATGTATAAAGAAGACATCGAGGGCAGCATTGCCCACGCAACAATGCTTGGCAGATGCGGCATTATTAAAGAAGAAGAGGCAAACGATATCGTAAAAGGTCTTAAAGGCATTCTTGCTGATATCGAAAACGGTACTCTGCACGTTGATATGGAGGCTGAGGACATTCACACCTTTATTGAGGGTGAACTTACCAAAAGAATCGGCGACAACGGCAAAAGACTTCACACCTCAAGAAGCCGTAACGATCAGGTTGCAGTTGACATCAAGCTTTACCTCAAAAAAGAGGTTGTCAATGTAAAAAATCTCGTTGTAGGTCTTATTAAGGTTATTGCCGACAAGGCTGAAAAGTACAGCGAAACCGTTATGCCCGGTTACACTCACCTCCAGAGAGCACAGCCGATTACCTTCGGACATCATCTCCTTGCTTACGGCGAAATGCTTTTGAGAGATGTTTCAAGACTTGAAGACTGCCTTAAAAGAATGGACGAAATGCCGCTCGGTTCATGTGCGCTTGCAGGCACAACATATCCGATTGACAGAACAATCACAGCCGAACTCCTAGGCTTTGACAGAATTACAAACAACTCTCTTGACGGTGTTTCCGACAGAGATTACTGCATCGAATTTGCGTCGGTGCTTTCGATAATAATGGTTCACCTCTCAAGATTTTCAGAGGAAATCATTATGTGGTGCAGTTGGGAATTTAAATTCATTGAACTTGATGACGCTTTTTCAACGGGCTCATCAATTATGCCGCAGAAAAAGAACCCCGATATTGCAGAGCTTGTTCGTGGTAAGAGCGGCAGAGTTTTCGGTGACAATATGACGCTCCTCACAATTATGAAGGGTACTGCACTTGCATACAACAAGGATATGCAGGAGGACAAGGAGGCTATCTTTGACGCACTCGACACGGTTAAAATGTGCCTCACAGCATTTACTCCCATGCTCGACACAATGCGTGTCATTCCCGAAAATATGAGAAAAGCCGCAGCAGGCGGTTTCATCAACGCAACAGACTGTGCCGACTGGCTCACAAAGAACGGTGTTCCGTTCAGAGATGCCTACAAGGCAACAGGAGAACTCGTTGCAAGATGTATTGAACTCGGTACAGACCTCGAAAATCTTCCAATGGACGAATACAAAAAGGTTTGCGATGTGTTCAACGATGATGTTTACAGCGCAATTTCACTTGAACGCTGTACAAACGAGCGTACAGTATTTGGCGGTCCTGCATCGGCAAATGTAAAGGCTCAGGCTAAGCGTGTTGCAGAAATTGCGGAAAAGCTGTAAAAAATAAAATAACATTCCGAATTAACGGAATGTTTCAAATAATTTAATAAATAAACAAACTCAATGCCGATAAACCCGATTTTCGGGTTTGTTGGGGTTGCAGGGAAGTTAAGGCGGTTGGCACTCCCATATGAATGGGGGTGATATGTATGACTGAAACGGTATTACTCGTAATTTTACTCGTAGCACTTGCAGAGGTCATTAAAAACATAAAAAATAACCGCCCGACGCTCTACTTTCGGACGGTTATTCAAACCAACAAAGTAGGTCAACCGCTTTAAACGGTTTTCCCTGTAACCTTATTATATAGTATATGCAAATAAAAGTCAATATGAATTGACAGAGATATAAAGTACGGCGAGCGCCGTTCCCGGTTCGTGTAGAAAGTTTGCAGTATTAAAAGCATATTCTGCCCGAGCGTAATATTGAAATTGTGTGTGCAAATCCGTGGTATTGAGAAAACTTTATGTTTTATCAGAATGTTTTTAGGCAACAGGAACAATATATAAATTTACAATAGATTAGGTGATAGCAATGAAAATAAAAGCAGGTATTGTCGGTGCAACCGGCTATGCAGGAGCGGAGCTTGTAAGACTTCTTACCGCTCATCCCGAGGCTGAAATTTCGGCAATCAGCTCTGTTTCCTTTGAGGGTGACAAGCTGAGCGATGTTTATCCGTCTTATACATTTTTAAACGATATGGTTTGTGAAAATCAGACGCTGTTGTTGAAAAGAGCGATGTTATCTTCGCCGCTCTCCCACACGGTCTTTCACAGGAGCTTGCCGCAAAGTGCATTGATGCAGGCAAGGCATTTATTGACCTCGGCGCTGACTTCCGCCTTGAAAGCGAAGAAGAATACACCGAATGGTACGGCGGAAAATTTCTTGACAAAAAACTTCACGAACAGGCCGTTTACGGACTTCCTGAATTTTTCAGAGATAAAATCAAGGGCAAAAAGCTTGTTGCAAATCCGGGTTGTTACACAACCTGTTCACCGCTCGCAATTGCTCCTGCAATTGTAAACGGACTTGTCAGCACAAAGGGCATCATTTGCGACTGCAAAAGCGGTGTTACGGGTGCCGGCAGAAAGCCAAATCAGGGCAACCACTATCCCGAACTCAACGAGGGATTCCATGCCTATAAGGTTGCAAGCCACCGCCACACTCCCGAAATTGAGCAGACTCTTTCACAGCTTTCGGGCGAAAAGGTTATTATCACCTTTGTTCCGCACCTTCTCCCCGTAAACCGTGGCATTCTCGCAACTGTTTATGCCGACATCAAGGACGGTGTAACCTTTGAACAAATCAGAAAGGCTTATGAGGACTTTTACAAGGACGAATTTTTTGTAAGACTTCTTGATGACGGCAAATGTGCCGACATTCACAATATCAAATATTCTAACTTCTGTGATGTTTCAATTCATCACGATAAGAGAGCCAACAAGCTCGTTGCCTGTGCCGCAATCGACAACATGGTCAAGGGTGCCGCAGGTCAGGCTATTCAGAATATGAACATCATCTTCGGACTTGACGAAAAAACAGGCTTGGTAATCGTTCCGCCTGCATTTTAAGGGTGAATATCTATGGAAATCAAGTATATTGAAAACGGCTCGGTCACTTCCGCAAAGGGCTTTACAGCCAACGGAATTTGTGCCGGAGTCAAAGCATCTAACACAACTAAAAAAGACCTTGCGCTCATTTACTGCGACAAGGTTTGCAACAGTGCGGCTATCTTTACAAAGAACCTTGTAAAGTCCGACACTATATATGTTACTAAAAAACACCTTGAAAACGGTACGGCTCAGGCTGTTGTCGTAAATTCAGGCAATGCAAATGCCTGTAACCCTGACGGCTATGAAAAGGCTGAGAAAATGTGCAGTCTTGCCGCAGACGCTCTCGGTGTTGACAAAAACGATGTAATCGTTGCATCAACAGGTGTCATCGGTCAGCCTCTCCCGATTGAACCCATTGCAAGCGGAATTGAAAAGCTCAAAGGCACGCTTTCAAAGGACGGCGGAATCTCTGCCGCAGAGGCAATTATGACAACCGACACCGTGAAAAAGCAGTGGGCTGTCGAAACGGTTCTTGACGGTAAAAAGGTTACAATCGGCGGTATTGCTAAGGGCAGCGGTATGATTCATATTAACATGGGTACAACTCTTTCCTTTGTAACAACCGATGCGGCAATTTCTTCCGAAATGCTCAAATCCGCACTTATCGAAGCCGCTGATGTCAGCTATAATATGGTAAGCGTTGACGGCGATACCTCAACAAACGATACCCTTGCAATTATGGCATCTGGTTATGCAGGCAACAAGGAAATCACAGAAAAGAACGATGATTACAAAACCTTTACAGCCGTTCTTACCGATGCATTCAAAAAGGTTGCAAAGAAGCTTGCAAAAGACGGCGAAGGTGCAACAAAGCTCCTTATCTGCAAGGTTGACGGTGCAAAAGACGATAAGAGCGCAAAGATTATTTCAAAGAGCATCATCTGTTCAAGTCTTGTAAAGGCGGCAATGTTCGGGGCTGACGCAAACTGCGGAAGGATCCTCTGCGCAATCGGCTATAGCGGTGCCGAAACAGATGTTAAAAAAATTGATGTTTCATATAAATCCGCAAAGGGTGAAATCCTTGTTTGCAAGGACGGCAACGGTCTTGTGTTTGATGAGGACAAGGCTAAGGAGATTTTGCTTGAGGACGAAATTGAAATTCTCGTGAAATTAGGTGACGGCAATGCATCTGCCGAGGCTTACGGTTGCGACCTTACCTATGATTATGTAAAAATCAACGGTGACTACCGCACATAATATGCGATTTGATTGTGTGAGCGGAAATCAACTACATAAAGGATTGAAGAAAATGGATGTTTCAAAGAGAGCCAAGGTACTTATACAGGCAATGCCCTATATCAAGAAATATTCGGGCGAAACAATTGTTGTAAAATACGGCGGAAACGCTATGATAAATGAAGAACTTAAAGCGGCAGTTATGAGCGACCTCGTTCTTATGCAGCTTGTCGGAGTCAATGTTGTGCTTGTTCACGGTGGCGGACCCGAAATCAATGCAATGCTCAAAGCCGTTGGCAAGGAAAGCAAGTTTATCAACGGTATGAGAGTGACCGACAAGGAAACTATCGACATTGTTCAGATGGTGCTTGCAGGCAAGGTCAACAAGAGCCTTGTTCAGCTCCTCGGCAGTCACGGCGGTAAGGCTATAGGACTTTGCGGTCTTGACGGCAGAATGCTCATGGCTGAAAAGCTTGTTACAGGCGCAGACCTCGGCTATGTGGGCGAGATTAAGGAGGTTAATCCCGAACCGCTCAACAATGCTCTTGCAAGCGGTTATATTCCGATTGTTTCAACCGTTGCAGGCGGTTATGACGGCAATGTATACAATATTAACGCAGACATTGCGGCATCGCAGATTGCCGCTAAAATCGGCGCAAAAAAGCTCATTCTTATGACAGATATCAGAGGACTTCTCCGTGATGTTCACGATGAGGATTCACTCATCCCCGTTGTCAATGTCAGTGAAGTTCCTATGCTCAAGCGTGACGGCATCATCAGCGGCGGTATGATTCCCAAGATTGATTGCTGTGTTGAGGCAGTCCGCAGCGGTGTAAACCGTGCCCATATCATTGACGGCAGAATCGAACATTCAATCCTGCTCGAGCTTTTCAGCGATGAAGGCATCGGTACAATGTTTTATTGATTTATGAGTGACAAATTGCCAAACAGAAAGAAAATCCGTTTTGAAAATTATGATTATTCGGATTTTGGTGTTTACTACATAACTGTTTGTACAAAGGATAAGCAAAGAATTTTTTGGACAAACAAAACTTTTAGTGCGTATAAAGTTCTCGGAGATGCAGGCATTTCCGTAGGGGCGGATATTATCCGCCCGCCTGATGAACTTTTCCGTTCATTTACAATTGTCGGACAATATGTTTATAAGGCGGTGCTTGAAATACACAGGCATTATCCTTTCATATTTGTTGATACTTTTACAATTATGCCGAATCATATTCATTTGCTATTGCGAATCGATAATATGATTGAGGCAGAAAATTCTGTGGTGTTTTCTAAGACAAAATCAATTTCAACGGTTATCGGTCAAATGAAACGCACAGTTTCCGCACAGGCAGGGTATTCCGTTTGGCAAAAGTCATTTTACGACCGTATAGTAAGGAATGACAAAGAGTATTCCGAAATATGGCGATACATTAACAGTAATCCGTTTGTATGGGAAAAGGATTATTAATCAGATTTTAAAAGCACTACATAAGTTTTTGTAGGAACGGGTATTATTCGCTCGCCTTGATAAAATTTATGTTCACTAAAATTTTATGATGTTATGAAAACTGTGTATCCAAATTTGCACGCAATGCGTGCAATCCGTATGCAACACATATGGGTAAGTGACCGCAGTTCGCTGTGCGGGCGGATAATATCCGCCCCTACGCTGACATTGTACTTTTTATAAAAATAGTACATTAAAAATATTTCTTCTATTCTTGCGGGCGGATGATATCCGCCCCTACAGATTAGATTTTGGAGGGTGCAATGATTATACGAGAAATGACAATTGACGACTATGACGAGGTCTATGAGATGTGGCAGATTACCACAAAGCGTGCGCTCTCTAAGGCTGATGAAAGAGATCAGATGGAGCGTTATCTCAAGCACAATGCAGGTATGAGTCAGGTTGCCGTGGTTGACGGAAAAATTGTCGGAACCGTGCTTGCAGGTCATGACGCAGACGGGGATTTATCCACCATATGGCTGTTCTGCCCGAATTCAGACGAAAGAAAATCGGTCACGCTCTTGCACAGACCGCTATCCAAAAAATCCGTGAACAAGGCATCGACAAAACTCACATTTTCTGTTATCAGAACAACGAAACAGGTCAAAGCTTCTGGCGTGATTTCGGCTTTGAAAAGCGTGAGGATGTTTTTGTTTACTCCTTCAGCAACGATAAAATATGAAAGGGTGTGGCTAACTTGACTACAAAAGAGAAAGATTTAAAATATATTATGCACACATACGGTCGCTACGATGTTGCTCTCAAAAGTGCAAAAGGCGTTACCGCATATGACGAAAACGGCAAAAAGTACATTGATGTTTCATCGGGTATCGGTGTAAACAGCCTTGGTTATTGTAATGACGGTTGGGTTGAGGCTGTTTCAAAGCAGGCAGATACAATTCAGCATATGTCAAACTATTTTTACTGTTCACAGGCAAGTGACCTTGCCGAAAAGCTTTGCACACTTACAGGTCTTTCAAAGGTCTGCTTTGGCAACAGCGGTGCAGAGGCTAACGAATGCGCAATCAAAATTGCCCGTAAGTACAGCTTTGACAAGTACGGCGAGGGCAGAAATGAAATCGTAACGCTTAACAATTCCTTTCACGGCAGAACTGTTACAACTCTTGCCGCAACAGGTCAGGATGTTTTTCATAACTATTTCTTCCCGTTTACAGAGGCTTTAAGTATGCAGACGCAGACGATATGGACGCTCTGAAAGCAGTTGTTTCAGACAAAACCTGTGCAGTAATGCTTGAACTCATTCAGGGCGAGGGCGGTGTAAATATCCTCGATCCCGAATATGTAAAAGAACTTGTTAAGTATTGCAACGACAACGATATTCTCGTTATTGTCGATGAGGTTCAGACAGGCGTCGGCAGAACAGGCAAGCTGTTTGCTCATCAGAATTACGGTATCCTCCCCGACCTTATGACGGTTGCAAAGGGACTCGGCGGCGGACTTCCTATCGGCGTTTGTATGTGCGGTGAAAAGCTCAAGGATGTTATGTCACCGTCAACTCACGGCACAACATTCGGCGCAAACCCTGTTGTTTGTGCAGGTGCAAACTATGTTCTTGACACAGTTGCAAATGACGAATTTCTTGCCGAAGTTGAGAAAAAGGGTCAGTATTTTGAGGACAAGCTCACAAAAATTGACGGCGTAAAGAGCGTTCGCAGAATGGGACTTATGATTGGTATTGAGCTTGAAAAGGGCGATGCACACGACATTGCAATCAAATGCGTTGAAAACGGCTTGCTTATTATCACGGCAAAAGATTTGCTCCGTATGCTCCCACCGCTTGTTATTGATTACAATGAAATTGACGAGGCGATTAATATACTCGAAAAAACAATAAAGGAGAACAACTAATGAAACACTTACTTAAACTTGAGGATTGGTCAACAGAAGAAATTATCAACACACTTAACCTTGCCGATCAGCTTAAATATGAGCAGAAGCACGGCATTGAGCATAAAATTCTCAAGGGCAAGTCTCTTGGTATGATTTTTGAAAAGTCAAGCACCCGTACCCGTGTTTCATTTGAGGTTGGTATGACACAGCTCGGCGGTTATCCGCTTTTCCTCTCATCAAATGACCTTCAGATTGGCAGAGGCGAGCCTGTTGAGGACACAGCCCGTGTTCTTTCCCGTTTTCTTGACGGTATTATGATTCGTACCTTTGAGCAGAAAGAAGTTGAGGCTCTTGCAGAGTACGGTTCAATCCCGATTATCAACGGTCTTACAGACTATTGTCACCCATGTCAGGTTCTCGCAGACTTATGACAATTCGTGAATTCAAGGGCAAGCTTGAAGGACTCAAAATGTGCTTTATCGGTGACGGCAACAATATGATGAACTCTCTCATCGTCGGCGCACTCAGCACAGGCATGAGCTTCTCTGCCGCCTGTCCAAAGGATTATATGCCTCCTAAGCACATTATCGAGTTCGGTGAAAAGTACGGTAACGGCAAGTTTGAAATCGTAACAGATCCGCTTGAGGCCGCCAAGAATGCCGATATTGTTTATACAGATGTATGGGCATCAATGGGACAGGAAGAAGAAAAGAAAATCCGTGAGGCAGCATTCGCAGGCTATCAGGTTAACAAGGAGCTTATGGCTGTTACAAACAAGGATTGTATGGTTCTCCATTGTCTCCCTGCACACCGTGGTGAAGAGATTACTGCAGATGTATTTGAAGAACACGCAAATGAAATCTTTGAGGAGGCAGAAAACCGTCTTCACGCTCAGAAGGCTGTTCTTGTTGAATGTATGGCAGATGAAATGCCTGAAAAAGTTTGATGACAGTTTGATTCTCTAAAACTTCATAAAAAGCAAAAAAGTCACATTGCACAACAGTAAGATAGCTGTTTTGTGCAATGTGACTTAATTTTTATTGCAAAACGGAGCATAATTCCATTGGGGGATAATAGCAAAATCAGAATTGCAGGTGTATAATTATGTTAGACAATTACATGTTTTATGGCGAAAAAGGAAGTCTTTAAAATGACAAGAGAACAAAAACAGCATATTCTGCATTTTGCAGTCAGCTCTCTGGGCGGATTTATGGGCGGATATGCAATTTACAATCACTGTGATGTGTTCGGTAACGCACAGACAGCAAATATGATTCACCTTGTCAGCAAAATTTTTACGGGTGATTTTGAGGGCGTTGTGTTTATCGTCATCGCTCTCCTTACATATATTCTCGCAATGTTTTCTTTGTAATTGCCGACCGTTTTATTAAGCTTGAAACCAAAACCGTCAGTCTTATTGCAAGTGCGGCTGCACTTCTGATTATCGGAATTTTTCCGAATATTTCAAACAACTACCTTGCAATTCTGCCGATTCTGTTTGTAACTCCTGTTTTGTGGAATTCATTCAGAACAGCCGGAAGTTATGTTACATCTCCGATTTTCTCGACAAACAACCTTCGTGTTGCAACGGTTTCAACATTCACGGGTATTATTGACAATGACAAGGATATGAAGAAAAAGGCTAAATTCTATTGGCTTACGCTTGCAAGCTATCATATAGGTGTTGTCCTTGCCTGCGTTCCGAGCGTTTTTATCGGTGTGAACAGCATCTGGTTCGGCTTTGTAAGCATTGCCCTTTCAACAGCTTCATATATGTGGCTCTGCGGTGTGTTTGACAGAGAAGAATCCTTTGCAGCATCCGAAGGCTTAGCAGCACAATCGGAAATAATTTAAAATGAAAAATAATGTCGGCGGTACACCTCCGACATTATTTTTTTGTTTATAACTTTCAATCGGCAAAGTCACATTATCAACACCAAAACACCCATAATAACAGGCTGGTGGGCAAGATAAATCCACAGGCTGTATCTGCCGATTTTGTCAAACAGCGGAATTTTGAATTCAAAATATTTTGCAAGATTTTTTTGTGTGATGAAATTCCAAAGATAAAAGCCTGCCGTAAAGAGGAAAATCCACGGAATAATCGGGAAATAGTCTGCCGACACAAAGTCGGATGAGGGGAATCCCAGAAATGCAAGGTACTTGCACGAATAGAGAAAATCGGGCAATTTTACGATATCCAGCCCGAAAAATCCGACACAGCCTTTTTGCAAATCATACGAAACCGCATACAACAAAAGTGAAATCAACGCTCCCGACAGGGGGCTTATTTTTTTGAGGTTATCCGACAGAACGGAAACAATCATCATTGAACAGCCTATCAGATTCAGTACACCGAACCATACCGCCTGATTCGGTTCGGCTATCACGGTAACACAGGTAACGGCAAAGCCCGCAAGATTCAAAAGAACACCTCTTTTTATGCCGTTTCCCGAAAAGTTAAGGCACATTCCCGAAAGCAGTATGAACACTACGCAGATACTGCGTTCCCAGACCGCAGTCATGGGATAAAAGTACCAGCTTGTGTTAAGTCCGTACATCATAAAAATATCGTAGCATAAGTGAAACGCAACCATACTGACGGTTGAAATTCCACGCAGAGAGTCGAGAAGATAATATCTTTTGTTTTCTTTTAACAAGGCTTTACCGTTTGGATTCATCAATTATTTATTCCTTTTCATCATAACGGAAAAGACGACCACAGCCAGAACAAGCAACACAACCGCATATCCGCAGACGGGAATAAGTTCGGGCGTAATGTCCGAATAGTTGCCCGAAATTGCATCCCTTGCGGCGTTTACGGCATGGGCAAACGGAAGTGCGTTTGCAAGGCTTTTGAACCAACCGCCGACCATTGCAGTATCGAACCAAATGTTTGAAAACCATGCCGAAAGGTTTGTGAGCAATGCACCGCAGATTCCGCCGACAACCTTTTCATTCAGAAGTGTGCCGAGCAGAAGTCCGAGCGAGATAAACACAATTGCAATCGGAATGTTTACCGCAAGCATAAGCAAAATGTTCACGCTGACCTCAAGTCCGAGGAAGAACGCAACAACAACGCATATGGCACTCTGCAAAATTGCCATTGGCAAAAGCGGAAGTGTGTAGCCGATAATAAACTCGTGTGCTTTGAGCGGAGATGTGAACAATCTCATCATAAAGCTTGTGGTTCTGTCCTTTGCAATGAGCATTGACGAGAACAGCGAGATAAAGCTCATTCCGAAAACCGTAATACCGGGCGTCAGCTTGTCGATGTTGAACATTGTCATCTGAGCCTGCTCGGGGATTGCCGAATTTATTGCCGACAACAAAAGAAGAAGTACAACGGGAAATCCGAGTCCGAAACAGAATGTCAGCGGATCACGGAGAATTTCCTTTGTATTTCGTGAAGCAAACGCAGTCAATCTCATTACAACGCACCTCCGTTTGTCAGCTTTACAAAAGCCGACTCAAAATCTTTTTCGCCCGAAAGGGCAACAAGCTCATCGGAAGTACCCTCAGCCACAAATTTGCCGTGAGCCATAATCCCGATTCTGTCGCAGAGTGCAACAGCCTCTTCGAGGTAGTGCGTTGTGAGAATAACGGTGACTTTACCCTTGAGCTTTTCAATCTCAACCCAAAGGCTGTGTCTTGCAATTACATCAAGTCCGAGAGTGGGTTCGTCAAGAAAAAGTATTTTCGGTTCTGAGATAAGTGCCATTGCAATGCTCAATCTTCTGACCTCACCGCCCGACAGCTTTTTAGCCTTGCGATTTTCAAATTCCCGCATGGAAAAGCGTTCGATAAGCTCGCTTGCTTTGGCTTTTGCAACTTTCTTTGAAAAGCCGTAAACCTCTGCCATGAGTTCAAGATTTTCTCTTGCGGTAAGGTTCATTGCCGCCGCACTTTCCTGCGGTGAAATTCCGATAATCTGTTTTACCGCTGCTCTGTCGGTTTTTATGCTGTGACCGAGAAGCTCTGCCTCACCCGATGTCGGCATAATAAGCGTTGTGAGCATTTTCATTGTTGTTGTTTTTCCTGCACCGTTGACTCCGAGCAAACCGTACATTTCGCCCTCGTTGATTTTAAGGTCAAGGTTGGAAACAGCCGTTTTTTCCTTATATTTTTTTGTAAGTTTTTCTGTTTTTATTGCGTACATATTTTCTCCTCAATTCAGGATAAAAGGGATTCAAGTCAAATTTTACTTCATTAACTTATCAAAGGGATTTTTTATTTTTGCAAGTGCCATACCTTTTTTCTCGTCACCGAGAACCAGAAGTCTGTCGCCTGCCTCAATTCCGAACACCTTTCTGGCGTGTTTAGGGAGTGTAATCTGTCCTCTTTCGCTGACCTTAACAATGCCGAAAATGTACTTTCCGTCACCGTCGGGAGTAAGTGCGTCAGATTCTTCCTCGTAAAAAGGACACACAAGAAGCATTTCTACCGTAGTTTCAAAAATCTGCGCCATCGTCACGCATTTTTCGACATCGGGAAGAGATTCCTCGTTTTCCCACTTTGCAACAGACTGTCTTGACACCTCAAGCTTCTCCGCAAGGTCCTCCTGTGAATATCCGTACTTTTTCCGAAGATACTTCAAATTCATACCAATCATACTTTTCATACCTCCTGAGTTAAGTATATTTCATATGTAACGCAATTTCTACCAACCTGATTTTACACTTTATGTAAAAATCAGTTGCATAATCCCTTTATGATTTATGATAAACTCCCTTACAGATTTTGTCAAACAAAAGGCGGTTGCGTTTTTTTACGCCTTGTTTACATTATTCTAATGTACATATCATTGTTTGTTCACAAAACTGTCACATTTCAATGTTAGACTTAAACTAATATCGTATGTACGGAGGACATATTATGAAAAAACCTACTAAAAGAGATACAATCAATCTGTTTTTCTCTGCATTTCTGATCATCGCATTTATCGTTTGCGCACACTTCTTCTCACAGTACGCATCAGCCCTTTCACAGCCACTCGGTTCAATCATTCCGATTCTTGTGTATGCTGTGTTCGGTCTTTTGATGTTCTATGCAACCCGTGTCGGTGACGGCAAGGCGGTAAAGCGTTTTTCGCTCGTTACACTTATTGTAATGGTGCTCCCGTCACTCTACATAATCGTTGCTTCCCTAGCTCCGGGACTTCCGCTTTATGATGTATTTTCAAATGCAAACGGCTCGGGATTAAGCGTTATTGTAACGCTTGCAAGTATCGCACTCGGTTACGGAATTCCTTACTCATTCCTCAGCGGTTTTGAAGTTGCCGATGATGAGGCTGTTGAAGAAGAAACAGGCAACCCTGTTCAGGGAGGCATTGAGGCTGATCTTGCAGATGACGAAAACGCAGAAGATACTGCATTTGAAGAATCCGAAGAGGTTGAAACAGAGGAACTTTCCGAGGATGAAAGCGAATCAACAGACGAAACCGATAACGGTGAAGACGCTTGATTCACTGCTGATTTTTCTTAAATCGACGAGTACCTGCACGGCTTGTGCGGGTACTTTTTGTATATGGCAAAAATTATGCTTTTAAACTTAACAGTCCTAATATTCGGTTGACAAATTGTCACGGCTGATTTATTATTTTGGTACGGGGTGTGCAGAATAAATGCACCGTATTTTTCTGTTTCAAAATTTTTCTTTCAAAGGAGAATTACATAATGGACGATAACAATAAATATAATAGAAACAAGGATTATGAGCCTGACAACTTTGATGACGAGGTTGCGTTTCCTGCAAGAAGAAACAACGCCCCCGAAAGATCTTCCGATATTCAGGAGGATTACGGCGATAACTTTGACAATGATGTAAAATTTGTCGGCGATTATGACGAAGACGCCGTTCAGATGCCGGAAATCGACTTTGAGGACGATATGGAAACTCCCGTAAAAATGCCGTCGGAAAGGGATGACCGCACACAGACTCCCGACTATGGCGACAATTTTGATTCTCAGACAGGGGAGCAAGTGTCAAAGGCTACAAAGGATTTTCAGTATGACCTTTCATCTGACGATATTGGTAACTACTACACAAAATCAACGATACACCCAAAGCGTAAAAAGGTTGTTAAAAAGAAAAAGAGAACGAGCCGTAATGTGGCGGTTATCTTAACAATTGCGGCGGTAATCTGCCTTATTGTTGCCGTTGTTTTTGCATTTACACAATGCAGTTCACAGAAAAAAAATGATAACAAGGCTTCCACAGCACCGTCAACGGAACAGGTGACAACGGTACAGCCTACAACGGAATACGGCGATGACAACTATGTTCCCGTTTACACGGAAGAACCGACATATGAACCGCCGACTGAATATCAGCCTGAAACAGAAGCGCCTGTTCAAACTGAACCGCAGACAGAGTATCAGCCTGAAACAGAGCCGCAGCAGAGCAGTGATATCAGTGTTACCGAATCGTCACAGACTTCGGATGACACTCAGCCGACACAGTCATACGAAAGCGGCGGCGATGAACCGTATGTTGAAGAAAACTGATTGTTTTCTTTTGATAAAATGAATTTATGAAATTGGAGATGTTTTAAATGGGTTGCACCCACGATTGTTCAAGCTGTTCTTCGGATTGCAAAAGCAAAGAACAGAATTTGCACGAAGAACTTAATAAATACAGCAGCGTAAAAAAGGTAATCGGCATTGTGTCGGGCAAGGGCGGAGTAGGCAAAAGCCTTGTAACCTCAATGCTCGCAGTAACATTTAACCGACTCGGTAAAAGCACGGCTGTTCTTGACGCAGATATCACAGGTCCGTCAATTCCAAAGGCATTCGGAGTACATGAGAGATGCAGAGGCAACGATGAGGGAATTTTCCCCGTTGTTACCGAAACGGGAATCAAGATGATTTCCGTAAACCTTCTTCTTGAACATGAAACCGATCCCGTGGTGTGGCGTTCGCCGGTTATCACAGGCACGGTAAAGCAGTTTTGGAAAGATGTAATCTGGGAAAATGTTGACTATATGTTTGTTGATATGCCTCCCGGAACAGGCGATGTTCCGCTTACGGTATTTCAGAGCCTGCCGATTGACGGCATTGTTATTGTTGCGTCACCGCAGGAGCTGGTTTCAATGATAGTTCAAAAGGCTGTTAAAATGGCAAAGATGATGAATGTGCCTATTTTAGGTCTTGTTGAAAATATGAGTTGGTTCATGTGTCCCGATTGCGGAAAGAAACACAGCATCTTCGGCGACAGCCGCATTGAGGAAGTTGCAAAGGAATATGACACACAGGTGCTTGCAAAGCTTCCGATTGATCCCGAACTTGCAAAATGTGTTGACGAGGGAAAGATTGAATTTTTTGAAGGAAACTATCTTGACGAAGCGGCAGAAATAATCGAAAAAGAACTTAGCAAATAAGTGTTTGCAACATTTTGCTTTTTCTGCTATAATAATCAGACACAATTTCACAATTACAAATTGGAGGAGTAAACAATATGAAATGTCCCGTATGCGGTCATGAGTCTGACGGTAAGTTCTGCGAAAACTGCGGATCACCTCTCACTCAGAACAACACACAGGAAAATACAGCAAACAGCGTTGATTCGTTTGGTCAAAATCCGACACCCGAACAGCCGAATTATGACTATAACACAGAGAATCAGAGCTACGATCAGGTGAACCAAAATAATAATCAGCAGTATGGTCAGGGATACAACAACGGGTACGGTAATCCGAATCAAAACGGCACAAGCTACGGTCAGAAGTTTACAAACCAAAACGGTGGTTACAACGGCAGTCAGCAGTTTACAAATGTACCGAACGGTCAGAAGAATAACAGCAGTAAAACAGCCATAATCATTACGAGCATTGTCGGCGGAATAATCGTTCTTTTGATTGTTATTTTCGCCGTTGTTGCGTGCAATGTACTGCCAAAGGTGATTGATTATGCAGACAAACACGTCGACAAAGCAATTGACGATGCTTCAAGCTATATTTCAAAGGACTTTGACAAAGAAACAACTGTGCCGGCATTTGATTCGGACAGTGCAACCTCCGACATTGACGAGGACGATTACCTTACGGATACCAAATCTCATGTTACATATTGTGAAAGTTATGATTATGAGGGATGGAAAATCATGGGCGTGGACGATGATTACTTCTACAATAATCTGTCCCACTCCGATAAGGAAGTCACAGAAATTACAATCAATATTCCCGAACAGATTGACGGTGTGGATGTTGTTGAAATTTCAAGCTTCGGGGTCTATCTTTCCGATGTAAAGGTTAAAGTGGTTATTCCGAAAACCGTTAAGGTTGTGGATTCGTTTGCATTCAGTTTTAATGACAATATATACGAGCTTGAAATTGCCGACGGTGTAAAGGTTCTTGAAAGTGATGCGTTCACATCTATGCCGAACCTTAAAAGTGTTACAGTTCCCGATTCCGTAAAGGAAATGGATAATTGCGGTCTTGGTATGGATGTTGATGACAATTATGACAGCGTCCCGCTCAAAGGCTTTAAAATGTATTGCAAAAAAGGTTCAGCCGCCGAAGCATATGCAAAAGAAAACAATTTGTCATATGAGATAATCAAGTAAAAAGTTAATGTAAATTAAAAACAGCTTTCCGAACTCAAAATCGGAAAGCTGTTTTGTTTTTGTAAATATTTGTACAAACAATCACTATGCTACGCTCGGGCATAATAATTTTTTCTATATCATACTATCTTCACGAACGGGGAACGGCGGCACGCCACTACAAATAAACAATAACTGCCATATAAAGAAAACGGTCGGGAAACAATGATTTGCATTTTGCAAACTGTCTTCCCGACCACAATTTTCATTTTCAATTTAAAAGTAACGCTCGGGCATAATAATTTTCTCTATATCATACTATCTTCACGAACGGGGAACGGCGGCACGCCGTGCGGCAAAACAAGCCCATCCGTTGTCAAGATGTTCTTCGATGATGTCAAAATACTGACTTACGGATGCCTTGACTTCCTCGGCACGAGTGTCGATGATACCGCTCATAATGTAAACGGCATCGTCCTTCATAAAGTCCTTAATGCCCTTTGAGAGAAACATAATCGCATCGGCAACAATATTGGCAAGAATAATGTCATACTTGCCCTCAACCTTGTCGGTAAAGCTGCCGCAGATAGCTGTAAAACGGTCAGCAACGCCGTTAATTTCTGCGTTTTCAGCCGCAGTTCTCACCGCAGTTTCGTCAATGTCAACACCGACGGCACGGTCTGCACCCAAAAGCAATGTTGCAATACCGAGAATACCGCTGCCACAACCCACATCAAGAACAGAATCGCCCTCTTTAAGGTACTTTTCGCACATTTCAAGACAAAGCCTTGTGGTTTCATGACCGCCCGTGCCGAACGCAAGGCCCGGATCAATGTTGAGAACTTTGCGGTTGCCTGCATCGTAATCATCTCGCCAGCTCGGACGGATAAGAAGTTTTTCACCGACTTCAATCGGGTTGAAATATTTCTTCCAGTTGTTTCTCCAATCCTCTTCAAGGCAGTCAAGAAGTTCAATTGAATGCTTTATCCCCTCCGCATTGTAGCGTTCCGAAAGGAATGCTACCGCCTCTGACGGCGAAACATCGGGTTCAAGATAAATGTGAACAAAAGCCTTGTTTCTGTCCTTTGCAAGCAAATCCTCGTCAATAAGGTCAATATGGCAATGTCCTCAACCTCTTGCTCAAGGTTTGTGTAATCTTCAATATAGATGCCGTAGGGAACTACGACATTTGCAATATCACTTGCTCTGTCAATATCCTTTGCGTCAACGGATATTTTTATTTCTGTCCAGGATTCCATTTTAACCTCTGATTCACGGGCATTTTATGCCGATATTTTTGTTTGTAATGTAGTGGCGGATAAATTGTTCAGACAATCACAATTGTACACTCGGGCATAATATGTTTTTTGCACAACAAATTACCTGCTCGAATTGGGAACGGTGGCACGCCGTATAAAAAATTTGTGGGGACACATGCCCCACAAATCTTATTTATTCTGTGTTACTCGTTGAACATCTTCTTGATTTTATCAAAGAAGTTTCTGCGTTTTGCGTAGTTCTTGTCGCCTGTTGCGCCGTCAAGCTGTTTGATAAGCTCTTTCTGCTTGCCGTTAAGATTCTTCGGAACTTCAACGGTAACTCTTACATACTGGTCGCCTCTGCCTCTGCCGCCGAGTCGCTGAATACCCTTGCCTTTGAGTCTGAAAACATCACCCGGCTGTGTACCCTCACGAACCGTGTAGGAAACCTTGCCGTCAAGAGTAGGAACAACAACATCTGCTCCGAGAGCCGCCTGTGTAAAGGTTATCGGAACTTCGCACCACACATCGTCACCTCTGCGTTCAAAAACAGGGTGCGGACGAACATTTACATAAACATGAAGGTCGCCTGCAGGACCGCCGTTTGTACCTGAGTTACCTCTGCCGCTTACATTAAGAATCTGCTGATCCTTGATACCTGCCGGAATCGTTACATCAACAGTCTTGTTCTTGCGCTGTTTGCCCGAACCGCCGCACTTTTTACAAGGATTGTCAACAATCTTACCTCTGCCGTGACAGGCATCACAGGTACGCTGAGTCTGGACAACACCGAAAGGTGTTCTCTGATTGATTGTTACCCTGCCCGAACCGCCGCATGACGAACAGGTCTTGGGGCTTGTGCCGGGCTGAGCGCCTGTTCCGTGACAGTCGTCACAGGTTGTTACGCATGAATAGTTGATTGTCTGCTTGCAGCCCTTTGCCGCCTCTTCAAATGAAATGTAAACCGTAGTTTCAATATCACTACCACGCATAGGAGCGTTTGCATTGTTGGAGCGTCTGCCGCCGAATCCGCCGAAAAAGCTGGAGAAGATATCGTCAATATCAATACCCTGACCGAACGGACTTCCTGCTCCGCCTGCACCTGCACCGTAGTTGGGATCAACGCCTGCGTGACCGAACTGGTCGTAACGAGCCTTTTTATCGGAGTCGGAAAGAACTTCATAAGCCTCGTTTACTTCCTTGAATTTTTCCTCGCATTCTTTATCGCCGGGATGCAAATCCGGGTGATATTTTTTGGCACAGGCTCTGTATGCCTTTTTTATTTCATCGTCGCTTGCGCCCTTTTGAACGCCAAGCACCTCGTAGTAGTCTCTTTTGTCTGCCATATTACTCTCACCTTTGTCAAAATACCGAAATCACGCAATATTGCAAGCCGGTTATCGTCTTATACAGCCAAAAGGAGCCGCCATATAACAGCTCCTTTGACTATATGTTATTCTAACATAAATTACTTGTTATCGTCAACATCGGTGAAATCAGCGTCATATACATTAGGATCTCCGCCGTTGTTGCCTGTAGGATTACCGCCGTTTGGCTGAGCACCGTTCATATCGGGAGCACCGCCCTGCGGAGCAGCCTGCTGATAAAGCTTAGCGGCAGCATCGTTAAGAGTCTTCTGGAGGTCTTCCTTAGCTGTGCCGATGAGTGCGGCATCGTCCTTTGAGATAGCCTCTTTAAGAGCTGCAACCTTTGTGTTGATTGCGTTCTTGTCATTCTCGGGAATCTTGTCACCGCTTTCGCTGACGAGCTTTTCTGCCTGATAAACAATGTTTTCAGCCTCGTTCTTAGCGTCAACTGCCTCACGGCGCTTTTTGTCCTCTGCGGCAAACTGTTCAGCTTCCTTAACAGCCTTGTCGATATCTTCCTTGCTCATTGAAGTTGAGTTACTGATTGTAATCTTCTGCTCTTTGCCTGTACCGAGGTCTTTTGCAGATACATTAACGATACCGTTGGCATCAATATCAAATGTTACTTCAATCTGCGGAATACCACGCATTGCAGGAGCAATGCCTGTGAGAGCGAAAAGACCGAGCTGCTTGTTATCACGGGCAAATTCACGCTCACCCTGAAGAACATTGATTTCAACCTGTGTCTGATTATCAGCGGCAGTTGAGAAAATCTGGCTCTTCTTTGTTGGGATTGTTGTGTTTCTGTCGATAATCTTTGTCATAACACCGCCCATTGTTTCAACACCGAGTGAAAGCGGAGTTACATCGAGGAGGAGAAGTCCTTCAACTTCACCGCCGAGTACGCCTGCCTGAATAGCGGCACCGATAGCAACACATTCATCAGGGTTGATGCCCTTGAACGGCTCTTTGCCGATGAGCTTCTTAACAGCGTCCTGAACAGCAGGGATTCTGGAAGAACCGCCAACCATAAGAACCTTATCAATCTGACCGATCTGAAGACCTGAATCCTGAAGAGCCGATCTTACAGGACCCATTGTAGCTTCTACGAGGTCTGATGTGAGTTCGTCAAACTTTGCTCTTGTAAGAGTAAGGTCAAGGTGCTTAGGACCTGTCTGGTCTGCTGTGATAAACGGGAGGTTGATGTTAGAGGTTGTAACACCTGAAAGTTCAATCTTTGACTTCTCGGCAGCCTCTTTTAATCTCTGCATGGCAACCTTATCCTGTGAAAGGTCAATGCCTGTTTCTGTCTTGAATGATGCAACCATCCAGTCGATGATTCTCTTATCGAAGTCATCACCGCCGAGACGGTTGTTACCTGCTGTTGCAAGAACTTCCTGAACACCGTCACCCATTTCGATGATAGATACATCGAATGTACCGCCGCCGAGGTCATATACCATAACCTTCTGGTCTTTTTCCTTATCTACACCGTATGAAAGAGCGGCTGCTGTAGGCTCGTTGATAATTCTCTTAACATCAAGACCTGCAATCTTACCGGCATCCTTTGTAGCCTGACGCTGTGCGTCTGTGAAGTATGCAGGAACTGTGATAACTGCCTGTGTAACTGTTTCACCGAGGTAAGCCTCTGCATCTGACTTGAGCTTCTGAAGAATCATAGCTGAAATCTCCTGCGGAGTGTAGCTCTTGCCGTCAATTGTTACCTTGTGAGCAGTACCCATTTCTCTCTTGATTGATGCAACTGTTCTGTCAGGGTTTGTGATAGCCTGACGCTTGGCAACCTGACCGACCATTCTTTCACCGTCTTTTGAAAAAGCAACAACAGACGGAGTTGTTCTTGCGCCTTCTGCGTTAGCGATAACTACAGGCTCGCCGCCTTCGATAACTGCTACGCATGAGTTTGTTGTACCTAAATCTATACCTATTGTCTTAGCCATGATAAATTCCTCCAATTGAATTTTTAATTGTTTTTGTTTGTGTGTTTTCTGCTGAATATTTATATATGAAATCAGTCACAGTTGGCAACCTGTACCATTGCGTGACGGATAATTTTGTCACCGATTTTGTAACCCGTCTGATAAACGGCTGCGATTGTGTCGGCACCGAGGTTTTCGTCCTCAATCTTTGAAACCGCATTGTGCAAGTTCGGATCGAATGCATCGCCTGCTTTGCCGTAGGACTCAATCTTTAGCTTTTCAAAGCTCTTTGCAAGCTGATTTGAAATAAGCTCAATACCCTTGATGATATCGGGATCGGCGTCTTTCAGATTTGCAAGAGCAAGCGTTACGCTGTCTGCAACGGGAAGAAGCTCGATACAAGCCTTTGAAGTTGCATCGTCATAGATTGAAAGCTTTTCGTTTGCCGTTCTTTTACGGTAATTGTCGTACTCGGCGGCAAGTCGCATATACTTATCCTTCTGTGCCGAAAGCTCATCTTCAAGAGCCTTGATTTTATCCGCATTTTCATCCTTTGCAGGCTCTTCGGTATTTTCAGTCTCGGTTTCTTCTGCGACTGTTTCTTCGGAAACCTTTTTTTCTTCGGTTTTCTCGGATTTTTTCTTAGTCATCTTTATCCTCCTTCAAGGATTTTTATTTATCATATTTCTATCAGCTCATCAATAAGAGTGCTAACGCTTTCGGACACACATTCAAGAATTGAAATTACTCTTGCGTAGTCCGTTCTCACGGGTGCTATCACCGCAAGCACGCCTGACGGATTGCCGTCAAGTCGGTATCGTGTGGAGATTACCGCACTCCCTGCAAGCTCTGTTCTGCTGTTTTCGCCGCCTATGCTGACGGAGGTGTCAAGCGGAAGATTTTCAAGCATTTCCGCAAGGTCGTGTCTGTTATTCAAAAACTCCATAACATTTCGTGCGTTAAGAAAATTGACATCGGACATAAACAACGGCTTTGTCACACCGCTGAGATAAACGCTGACTTCCTTTGCCGTTTCACAAGCCTCCATAATTGCCACAAGCACTCCCGGGTAAACATTGAAAGTTCACCGAGCCTTGCCGCCGCTGTCTGTATGAACGGTCGGTTGACCGATGAAAGCTTCATTCCCGAAAAGATTTCGTTAAACGCCTTGTCAAACACGGTCAAAAGTTCGGGATTCAAAAGGAAATCGCAACGAAACAGCTTTGTTTTTATGATTCCGTTTGAGGCAATCACAACAGCCATTGCCGTGTGCGAACCCGTCTGAACAAATCTTATTCTGTGGATTCTGCTTTCCTCACCCGAAGGTGTTGTTGTTACTGCCGTGCAGCCTGTCAGCCTTGAAATAACACCGCTTGCCTCTTTGAGAATACTCTCGGGGGAATCTGCACTTTTGTAAAGCTCGGATTCAACATATTCCCGTCCGCCTTGGGTTACGGGGGCAATTTTCATCAGATTGTCGATGTAGTATCTGTAGCCCTGCAGCGTTGGAATTCGTCCTGCCGAGGTGTGCGGCTGAACCAAGTAGCCTTTATTTGTAAGGTCTGCAAGGTCATTTCGCACCGTTGCCGATGAAACCTCAAGTCCCGTTTCGTTAATCAACGCTTTTGAACCAATCGGCTCGCCTGTGTTGATATAGCTTTCAATTACTGCCGATAATATTTTCTTTTTCTTTCAGCCAGCTCCATACCGTTCACCTCATTTCGTGTCGGTTTTTTGCTGTTTTAGCACTCTCGATAGGTGAGTGCTAATTGCTATACTCATAATATAATACCAAAGTCAGTAAAAGTCAAGCGTTTTTGAAAAAATTTTTCGTTTTCAGAAAATCTTCACATAACACGGTTTGACATTGTGCCGAGGATACTCTATAATCTACTTATCAGTAATGTTTAAGGGTGAATTTTATGGGCGAATTTCTTCAGAATATGTATGTATGGCTTTGGGCGGCTCTTGCAATATTAATGATTATCGTAGGAATCAAATATCGCCACGAACATCAGGGCTTGCTTGCAGTTTTAATGGCTGCGTTTTTTATCTTCATGACCGTATGGTACGGACTGCGAACCTTTGCAGGCTACCCAATGTTTGAGGGTACGCTTAATATCATCTTCCGTTGCGTCCTCGGCGGTTTCCTCGTTGCGCTTGGTTTGATATATTGGTTTATAAGAAAAAGAAAATAACTATATATGTATAAAAAACAAATCGGACAGCAGATTTTATTTCTGCTGTCCATTATTTTTATGTTCATATTTTTTTCGTTCGTGTAGATAGTTTGCAATGTTTAAAAACCAATTATGCCCGAGCGTGGCATTGTAACTGTTTGCACAATTTTCAATAAACATTTTCATTCGGGCATTTTGCTCTTGCCCCTATCAAAACTATCTTCTCGGACTGGGAACGGCGGCTCGCCGTCAACTTTCAATTTTACTAAAGTTCGTCCGCTTTAAACGCTGTGTAGCCCTCATAATAATAGCTGTGGTCAATGCCTTTCATGTACATCTCACGGCTGTCAATTTCATCGGTCAATGCGTTTTTCAGAACATATTTTATCTCAATGTCCCGTATGGGACTGCGCTCCATTGCAAGCAGATAATCTTCCTTGTCAACCTTGCTCCAGTCGATAACCTTGCCGATTTCCGTTTTCAACATATGGTCAAGCCAGATTCGTGTACTGCGACCGTTGCCCTCTCTGAATGGGTGCGCAATGTTCATTTCGACATACTTTTCTATAATCTCATCAAAATTGCTCTGTGGCATTTCATCAATGTTTTTCAAAGCTGATTCAATGTACATCAAAGGTGCAAATCTGAAACCGCCCTTTGCAATGTTTACGGTTCTCAACTTTCCCGCAAAATCGTAGATTTCGTCAAAAAGGTACTTGTGGATTGTCTGTAATGTCGAAAACTTTCCGCTTTCAAGGTTGTCAAGAATGTGATTTTCAAAAAGCATTGCCGCCTTTTTCTTACTGATTCGCTCCTCTTCACGAGCAAGCTCCGCAGAAGAAGTCAATCCGAGTTTGTTCTCAAGCATACAAGCACCTCACTTTACTATATATATTGTATCATAGTGCAGATGATAATTCAATTTTTTAGTTTATGTTTATTTTAGTTCGTGTTTATTTTAGTTCGTGTAGATAGTTTGCAATATTAAAAACTATTATGCCCGAGCGTGGCATAGTAATCGTCTGCACAATTCAATGTAGCGGCGATCACTGATCGCCGCTACAATCGGGCTACAAATTTGTTTTACAAACCGACTATCTTCCCGACCACAACTGCCCGACAGGGCAATTTCACCGTCCGCAAGGACGATTTCACCTGACAAAGTCAGATTTCACTCGCCATAGGCGAATTTCACCCACTTTTTCAGGAATAATCCTGAAGTGAAAGCACCGGGCTTGCGGCGACCCGGTGCTTTCTTATGTTCTTTAAAAAATGAGGGGTACAATTACGAGTCTTTGTTCAGACTCGCATTGAGGAGGGTAGAACAATTATACTCTGACGGATGCGGTTCCGTCTTTCTGAGTACGCTTATATTAAACAATGCAAATATGAAAACTGTGTGAACCCTTTTTGAAATCGGAATGAAAAGCATCTGTTTTTTCTGTTAATCAATCAAAACTCAAATAATTTCTTTATTTATTCGACGAAATAAAAAATTTTTTCAAAAATATAAAACAAATGTTTGATTTTTCCGAAAATATATGGTACAATCATACTGTAATTACAAACAAGGGGCGTTGCGATATGAAACCTTTAAGCAAAAGCCAACAGAAAATTTTCGATTATCTAAAGGAATGTGCAGGCGAGGGCAGAGTTCCGTCAGTTCGTGAAATCTGTGAAGAAACGGGACTGAGTTCAACATCAACCGTTCACCACCACCTCAAGGCACTTGAAGAAAAAGGTCTTATTTCACGAGAACACGGCGTGAACCGTTGTATTCAGATTAACGGCATGGAGAAAAACACCGATGTTCCCGTTTTGGGCAGAGTTGCGGCAGGTTATCCGATTCTTGCCGTTGAGAATATTGAATGTTATGTGCCTGTTCCCGACAGCTTAAAAAGGGGCAGAGAGCTTTTTGCTCTGCGTGTTCAGGGCGAAAGTATGATTAACGCAGGCATTTTCCCTGACGATATTTTAATTGTTCACCGCACACCTGTTGCGGAAAACGGCGAAATCGTTGTTGCACTCGTCGGCGAAGAGGCGACCGTAAAGCGTTTTTACAAGGAAAACGGTCATTTCAGACTTCAGCCTGAAAACGATAATTTTGAACCGATTATAGTTGATGAAGTTGCGTTGCTCGGCAAGGTGATTTCGCTTGTGAGATATTTTGATTAAAAGGATTAGCTATGAAAGTTAAATTTTTCGACCTCAACGCAGACAAGCCGTTGAAATACGCCGTAATTTGTGCGAGATACAACGGAAAATGGGTTTTCTGCAAGCACAAAAATCGTGATACATATGAAATTCCGGGCGGTCACCGTGAGGACAGCGAAGATATTGAAGCAACAGCAAAGCGTGAACTTTGGGAAGAAACAGGGGCGAAGGATTTCGACATCTGTCCCGTGTGCATCTATTCATTCACGGATTACGGAATGCTCTATTTTGCGGAAATTCGCAGTTTTGGAGAACTGCCGCCGCTTGAAATTGAAAAAATCAAGCTTTTTGACGATATGCCCGAAAATTTGACATATCCTGCAATTCAGCCGTACCTTTTTGAGAGAGTACAGGAGTTTTTAGAAACGAAGTAACCAAGTACTGTTTGCAATCCGCAACAAAAATATATTGAGAGGAAGTGATAAAATGCGTGACTATGTGATTTACGATATGTACACTGATGACAGAATGTTTCGTTACGAGGTCTATAAGCACCCGAACGGAATGTATGAAGTGTGTGTTCAGTCGAGAGAGGCGGAAGATTTTGCGTGAATGAGCAGTACCTCTACTGCGACATTCCCGAAGAAGTCACACATTTTACCGACACCCTCGAAAGAGCTATAGAAATCGGCGATTGCAAGCTGTGCAAAGTAAGCGCTTAATTAACAGCCACCTGTCTTTGCAGAAACAGTTTAATAAAATTCACGGTCGGATGACAGTTTGCCAAATGCAAGCATTGTCGCCCGACCGTTTTTATTTATATAAAATTTTATATTGCCGATTATTTCACCCTGTATTTTGGCGGTTCGGTTTCATAGACATTTTTGCCGTTGCTGTCGATTGCAACTATGCACGGGAAATCTTCAACCTCATATCTGCGAACAGCCTCTGTGCCTAAATCTTCATAGCAAAGAATCTCCTCGCTCTTGATGCTCTTGGCGATAAGCGCCGCCGCACCGCCGATTGCGACAAGATACACGCCCTTGTTGCGAACAATCGCATCAACAACTTCTTTATTTCTTGCGCCTTTGCCTATCATTCCTTTGAGTCCGAGGTCAAGCAGTGACGGAGCGTACTTATCCATACGATAGCTTGATGTCGGACCTGCAGGACCTACTGCATAACCGGGCTTTGCAGGAGCGGGACCAACATAATAGATAAGCTCGCCTTTGATGTCAACGGGAAGTTTTTCGCCCTTCTGAATCAATTCATAAAGTCTTTTGTGTGCGGCATCTCTGCCTGTGATGATTGAACCCGTGAGCAGAACGCTGTCGCCTGCTTTAAGATTTTTGATATCTCCGTCCGTAATCGGAAGTGTAATTTTCTTTTCCACAGCTTTTCCTCCTCAGATTGTTGCGCTTGCGTGTCTTGCGGCATGGCAACAGATGTTGACCGCAACAGGCATTCCTGCAATGTGTGTGGGTGAAGTTTCGATATTCACGCCGATTGCGGTTGTATTGCCGCCAAGTCCTGCGGGGCCGAAGCCCATTTTATTGATTTCGGTAAGGAGCTCGTCCTCAAGCTGTGCATAGCGTTCATCTTCATTTTTGGAATCAATCGGACGGAAGGTTGCTTTTTTTGCAAGCTGGGCGGCTCTTTCAAAAGTACCGCCGATTCCGACACCGACAACCATAGGAGGACAGGGGTTTGGACCTGCCTGAAAAACAGTATCAAGAATAAACTGCTTAACGCCCTCAATGCCTTTGACGGGGTGAGCATTTTTATCTGCGACATATTTTCACTGCCGAAGCCCTTACCGCCGGCGGTAATTTTAATCTGATTTCCGCTGACAATTTTTGTGTGGATAATTGCAGGAGTGTTATCCTTTGTATTGATTCTGTCGAAAACAGGATCATTTACTACACTCTTGCGAAGGTAGCCGTCAATATAGGCTCTGCGAACACCCTCGTTGACTGCCTCATCAAACTGCCGTCCTCAATAACAACCCTGTCACCGTATTCAACAAAAAGGACAGCCATACCCGTATCCTGACAAAGCGGAACTTCTTCACGAGCCGCAATTTTATCGTTTTCGATAATCTGCGAAAGTACACTTTTGCCTACAGGCGAGCTTTCGTTATCCCTTGCGGTTTCAAGGGCGCACATAATGTCTTTGCCGATAAAATAGTTGCAGTCGGTAAACAGCTTTTTAACCGTATCGCATACCGTCTGCGCCTTGATTTTTCTTATTTCCATATCCGAACTCCTCAAAGTGATTTTGATTATATTATAAATCTTTTTTATCTGTATTTCAATAAGCAATAAAATGTGATATAATTAGTTTATTATAACATTTATGAATGTCACAATCGAATCGGTAGCGGCAATCAGTGATTGCCACTTGTTTTGGTTGCAAAAACAAAACAAATGAGCAACAATTGCGTTGTTGTACCGCAGTAGATAATAAATTAAAATAAAATGTTTATACTGTCGAACCGATTTTACAATCGGTTCGATTGGCGAACACTGTTCGCCACTACAAATGAACATAAAACATTCATTTCACCAACAAAATTGAAAATTAACATAATTTTATCACATTCGGATGATAGAGTAACAGTTGGAATACACTGCGTCTTAACCGACGCTTATAATTTTAATAAAAGGGGCGTACAAAAATGAGCAGGATACTTGTTGTTGACGATGAGGCAAGAATCAGACAGATTATCAGAAAATATGCCGAATTTGAGGGCTTTGAGGTTGAAGAAGCCGTTGACGGTATGCAGGCAATTGAAATTTGCCGTAAAGAGGACTTTGACCTTATTATAATGGATGTTATGATGCCTGAGCTTGACGGCTTTTCCGCTTGCAGGGAAATCAGAAAATTCAAGAAAACACCTATCATTATGCTTTCGGCAAGAGGCGAGGAGTACGATAAAATTCACGGCTTTGAGCTTGGCAGTGACGACTATGTTGTTAAGCCGTTCTCGCCAAAGGAGCTTATGATGCGTGTTAATGCCGTAATCAAGCGTTCACAAGGCGCTCAGAACGAAGAGAATGTGAAGAAGGATGTATTTACATACGAAGGTCTTTCGGTTGATTTCTCAGCCAGAATTGTTACAATTGACGGCAAAAGAATTGAGATGACGCCAAAGGAATACGAACTCTTTTTCTATATGGTAAAGAACAAAGGACTTGCACTCACCCGTGAAAAGCTTATAAGCGAGGTCTGGGGCTACGACTTCTTCGGTGACGAAAGAACGCTTGACACACACATTAAGCTTCTCAGAAAGAGCCTTGGCGAATACAGCAGATGCATTGTAACGCTTCGAGGGGTGGGTTACCGTTTTGAAACAATCTAACAAACGATTTGACCGCCATTATCTGCCGTTGAATTTTAAGCTGTTATGCTATTTCCTTCTGTTCGGATTTGCAATTGTGATCGTGTTGTGGGTGTTCCAGACCTTTTTTCTTGAATCGTTCTACACGGCTACAAAATCTTCACAGGTTGAAAAGAACGCACAGGTTATTTCAAAGTCGATTGAAGAAAACAAAAACGCTCTCGGAACAATTGAAAATGTTGCAAGCTACAATTCACTTTCGGTATATGTTTACGATTCAACTTCTCTTTTCACATTGAAGTATTGTTGCGAATATGACAACCCCGTTTCAAACCTGAATTTTCAGTATCACGATGTCTATTCATATTACAAGCTGGCGGAGGAAAATGACGGACATTATATGTTCATCACAAGCAACTACAAAGAGGACAGCATTAAAGGCAAGTTTGAGCGACAGTTTTTTAATGAATATTCTTCATCCGACACAGCCGAGAGGAATACTGTTCGGTATGCTTCCGCTCCCGATAAAAATGTTCAAAATATGGTCTACACCGACATTATCAATCTGCAGGACGGCAGCGAATGCTTTTTGATTGTAACATCGTCAATCACACCGCTGACTAACACGGTTGAAATCGTCCGTGACCAGCTTGCAATCGTTTCGGTTGTGTTTGTGCTTCTTGCCGTTATAATTTCGCTTTACGCAAGCTACAGAATTGCGAAACCGATTTCTAAGACAAACACGGCGGCAAAGGAGCTTGCAAAGAAAAACTATGATGTTGACTTTAACGCAAGAGGATATCTTGAGGTTGAGGAACTCAACGAAACGCTGAACTACGCAAAAACGGAGCTTGCTGCAACCGAAAAATTACAAAAAGAACTTATTGCTAACATCTCGCACGATTTGAGAACACCGCTGACAATGATTACGGGCTACGGCGAGGTTATGCGTGACCTGCCCGGTGAAAACACTCCCGAAAATATTCAGATTATTATTGACGAGGCAACAAGACTTTCAACACTTGTCAACGATTTGCTTGACCTCTCAAAGATTCAATCGGGTTCAATTCAACCCGAAAAATCGGAGTTCTGTCTTACCGACAGCATCAAGAATATTTTCACAAGGTACGCAAAGCTCAAGGAACAGGACGGATACAACATTCTGTTTGAGAGTGACGAAGATGTTTACATTTTTGCCGATGAACTGAAAATTTCACAGGTAATCTATAATCTTGTGAACAATGCAGTCAATTATGTCGGTGAAGACAAAACTGTTATTGTAACGCAAAAGGTAAACGGCAAAAAGGTTCTCATTGAGGTAACGGATCACGGTGACGGCATTCCTCCCGAAAAGCTTGAATACATCTGGGATCGTTACTACAAGGTTGACAAGGAGCATAAGCGTGGCGTTATCGGCACGGGACTCGGCTTGTCAATAGTCAAGGGTATTCTTGACAGCCACAAAGCAAGGTACGGCGTTCGCAGTACACTCGGCAAAGGCAGTACATTCTGGTTTGAACTCGACATTGTTTCCGTGAAAAAACGAAACAAAAAGAATTCTGACGAAAATAAAGAATAAACAACAAATCCCGAACACGGTAAAATGTGTTCGGGATTTATTTATAAAATACCTATTAAATTGTCGGTTGAAAAAAGTGGATTGAAGATAAATTCATCTTCGAGGAGTTCGCCGTTTTCATAGGAATGTTCAACCTCTTTTGAATATCCCTGCAGAATTTTCACAACTTCGGCTTGAGTAGGATTTTCAAGCCTTTCAAGTTCATAAGCGGTCACTATGTATGCACAGACCATTCGCTTGATTGTGGATATGACATTAAAACTGTCGATTGCGGAAAGGTAATATCTGCGGACATAGTAGTCAAGATAGGCGGCAAGCGGTTTGTCAAAACAGCTTGACAGCGTATTATTTTTTGCAAAATCGGCGGTTGCTTCAAGCTCACATATCCAATCCTTACTCATGATATCAAGGCTTTTGTGCAAATCAAAAATGAATGACGCATCTTTGCAGCTTTGCTTTTTATATTCATCTGTCGGCATAGCCGTGATATCAAAAATTTCATCGTCAAGCATATTCTGCACACGCTTGTTAAAGGCAAGAAGTCTGCACAATCTTTCGGACAAGGACATTTTGCAGTCTGAGAGAATTTCAAAAGTGCGTTTTCTTGCAGAGAGCAGAAAATTCATCTCGGTTGTGCTGTAATCGGTCTGTGAGTCCTGCGGAATATCGGTTGCAAAACCTGTGTCAAAATCCGATTCAAGCATAAGCCTTGCCGCCTCGGGACAGGCAAACGAAAGCGTATGTTCACAAAAAACGGTGTAGTCCTGAGTGATTCTCGGAAATTCCTTACAGGTGTGACAAAGGTGATTTTCGCCGAGGTTGATGTAAATGTCGCACAGCATATCGCTGTTCCAAAACGGGCATTTTTCACCTTGCCTGATGAAAATTCTGTCGCCGTCCGCGTCAATTGTCATAAGCGACCTGAGCCTGTCGCCAAACTCGCCTTTGACTGTATTATAAAAATCAAAGCTTGTATCATCGACAACAACATCCCAGTCCCTGCAACAGCTGTCGGGACAGAGGTTCGCAATGCATCTGAATTTTTCGCAGTATTTCGGGAAGTAGTGTTTCATAGTCATGTCCATTTCAATGTAAGAATAAATTGTTCGTAGGCATCGTCCCAGCCGTCAATTGCGTTCACTCCGCCGCCGTTCACACTGCGAAGCTTGGTGTCGCTTTCGTCAAGTCCGAGCGCAAAAAGTTCGCCTGCACTGATTTTGTACCCGTGCGACCGACAGAGGGAACAGAAGTTATCAATCGGATTTTCGCTCTGTTCGGTTTTCAGAAGTTTTTCTTTGAGTTCTGCGTTGCTTTTGGCGTCACAGAGAAGTCGGTCAAGTTCTTCCCGTATCATAAAATCACCACGAAAATAAAATGAAGTTTCATAAAAACGGACCGCCCAAAAATGAACGGTCCGCATTCGGCTTTTAAGATTTACTCAATAATTACTCAATCGAGCTGTCGAGGTATTCCATAAGCTCCTCGTCATCTTTTTTCTGCTTATCCTTAACGATAAAGAACGCTGTGAGAGCAGCAGAAAGAGCTGCAACTGCAGAGATGATACCGATAATTAAAGCCCATCTGCACTTATGATTTTTCATATTCTGTCGCCTCCAAATTTTGTATGCTTGTATGGCAGTAGTATCTGCCGTATCTTTATTTATATTCTAACAGTTTTTACAAAAATGTCAACAGAACAAAATAAAAAAGCAGAGAATATTCTCTGCTTTTAAGCCTGTAAGATTTATTGCACTTATGCTGATGCGTTAAGTCTTTTAGCAAGTGATGATTTGCTTCTTGCTGCAGTGTTCTTGTGAAGAATACCCTTAGCTGCTGCCTGGTCAATTTTCTTAATAGCAAGACGAACTGCCTCTGTTTTGTTGTCAGCGTTAGTGTCAACTGCGTAATAAGCCTTCTTTACAGCTGTTCTGAGAGCAGATTTTGTAGCCTTGTTACGAGCAGTCTTTGTAGCAATAACTTTAACACGCTTTTTAGCAGATTTGATGTTTGGCATTGTCCCACCTCCTTAAAGTATCGGTCATATAGGAATTATGATAGCACAAGAATGTGCAAAAATCAAGTCTTTTTACAAAAAAAGTTGGATTTCATGCGGATTTTATCGGTTTTCTCTGTTCCGCAACAACATCTTGTGTATTGATTTTTTCATTTATCTATATGCTGTTAACAGAAAAATAAACAGAAAATTTTCCTGTCGCATAAATTTATATGTTTACGGTAATTTTGTCAAGCAATTTCTCCCACTTTTTCATG
>ENA-OQEX01000012-OQEX01000012.1-human-gut-metagenome-genome-assembly--contig:-NODE-12-length-98129-cov-5.512265_pt1 | contig 98129 bp, 91 predicted proteins | sample MGYA00242802_ERZ504649 | MGnify/ENA primary metagenome ERZ504649 (study PRJEB26092, sample SAMD00036194) | human gut metagenome | host: Homo sapiens | study: EMG produced TPA metagenomics assembly of...
AAAAATAAAAGAATGCTGGTAAAAGTCTATGGAGCAGCCGTTCAAGGTATCGACGCTACCATTGTAACTATTGAAGTAAATAGTTCACGAGGTATAAAATTCTTCCTTGTCGGTCTGCCGGACTCGGCCGTGAAAGAAAGTCATGAACGTATTATTTCCGCTTTACAGGTAAACGGATATAAATTCCCTACTTGTCAGATTGTAGTGAATATGGCCCCTGCTGACATACGTAAAGAGGGGTCTGCATACGATCTTCCGCTAGCAATCGGAATATTGGCCGCTACCCAAATCGTATCGGAAGAAAAACTTTCACGCTATCTTATTATCGGAGAACTTAGCCTAGATGGAAGCCTGCAACCCGTCAAAGGAGCTCTCTCCATAGCTATCAGTGCCCGAGAACAAGGTTTTGAAGGATTCATACTTCCCAAACAAAATGCGCGAGAAGCTGCTGTAGTAAACAATCTGAAAGTATATGGCGTAGAAAATATCAAAGAGGTCATCGAATTTTTCAATAATGAACGCAATCTGGAGCCTAGCATCGTCAATACACGGGAAGAATTCTATGAAAACCAAAGTAGCTTTCCATACGATTTTGCTGATGTAAAAGGACAAGAAAGTGTAAAACGCGCATTGGAAGTAGCCGCGTCTGGAGGACACAACTTGATTATGATCGGTTCACCCGGAAGTGGAAAGTCCATGATGGCAAAGTGTATGCCAAGCATTCTCCCTCCCCTGTCATTGGGTGAAAGTCTGGAAACGACTAAAATACATTCAATAGCAGGAAAATTAGGAAAAGACAGCTCACTGATTGCTATTCGGCCTTTCCGTAGTCCCCATCATACAATCTCGCAAGTAGCAATGGTAGGTGGCGGCACCAATCCCCAACCGGGAGAAATCAGTCTAGCCCACAACGGTTTGCTCTTTCTAGACGAGTTGCCGGAATTTAATAGAAGTGTACTTGAAGTACTTCGCCAACCCCTAGAGGACAGGTATATATCCATCTCACGAGCTAAATACAGTCTAGATTATCCGGCCAGTTTCATGCTGGTAGCCAGTATGAATCCCTGTCCATGCGGATATTATAATCATCCCACACGAGCTTGCGTCTGTAATCCTGGACAAGTGCAACGGTACCTGAACCGTATCTCCGGTCCTTTACTGGACCGCATAGATATCCAAATAGAAATAGTTCCGGTTCCATTCGAGAAAATGGCAGAACAACATCATGCAGAAAGTAGTGCAAGCATACGCAAACGGGTTATCAAGGCCCGGAAAATACAAGCTCAACGTTTTGCTAACCATCCGGGTATTTACTGCAACGCACAAATGGAAGCCGGATTACTCCATCTGTATGCTCAACCCAATGAAGCAGGGCTAAAATTATTACAAACTGCCATGACACGCCTCAACCTGTCGGCACGCGCATATGGTCGTATTCTAAAAGTAGCACGTACCATTGCCGATCTGGACAACAGCGAACACATTACTTCCATCCACCTGGCAGAAGCGATAAGCTATAGAAATCTTGATAGAGAAGACTGGGCCGGCTAGTTTAGCTGCCGGGCTCAGTTTCCTTTGCATGATAAATGACCTGCATCAATGAATCCAGTTCAATGTAATTTGCAAGTATATCCTCTTCTTCATCGGTCATTTCCCAATCTTTATTCTCACTCTTTTTAGAGAAAAGTACATTCAAAATGAATTTATACCACGCATTCATGATTCTTTCAATCTAAGGTTTTCATCAAAAACAGAATAAGAAAAGTTTAGTTCATTAATCTTCCCTATTTTTCTCTTTTTTCGATAGCTTTATCGAACCTTTAGGAGAGAACTCAAATTTTCCTACATACCAATGTCCACCCTCTTCCAACTTCTTTTGATTCATATCTTTGATTAAAACAGAATCTGATTTAAATGCACCACCATTTTCTTCGCCGTCTATATCATTAAAATAGACTTTCTGTTCATTAATTCCACCTATACTCAAGTCTTCGGTCTTGAATTCTCCTTTTTCATCTGTATAAATTGTATCGGCAGGGAAAACGCCATTATTCCAATCTTGCCTTACGATTACCTGAATGTTTTTCAAAGGCTCATCCTTATCCGAAGTCACTGTACCTTTCACTAAGAATTTGCTATAAGGAGTACCATATTCACATCGTATCTCCCAATTCTCATCTTCATTACTGCAAGAAGCGAATCCAAGTAAAACCAACGCTCCGGACAATAACCGATGTACTGTCATTTTCTTTTTCATGTTCATAATCCCTAATAGTTTAAAGTCAGTTTTTATGTTATTTATCTTCTTTAGAAAGTTTTATTTCCATGTTGTATTCATAAGTACCTAAATACCAGTTTCCGTCTCCTTTCTTTATTTGTTTACTTTCCATATCCTTCATACAGACAGAATCCGATTTAAAAGTTCCTCCATTTGCCTCACCATCTATATCATTAAATATCAATTTCTTCGTATCGACCCATCCGTCTCTCATCATCTGTGAAACAAACTCACCTCCAGAATCTGTATAAATAGTATCATTCATCCGGACCAACTCCCCTTCTTCATCATTATAATATGCATTCTCATTTTTTACAATTACCTGAATGTCTTTCAAAGCCTTTCCGTCATCAGATATCACCTTACCTCTTACCCAGAAATCCATAGTAGGAGTTCCATATTCCACTGAGGTTTCAGCACAAGCAGCAAAACCCAATAAAGCCAGCACACCGCATAAGCTCTGCTCCAATACTTTCTTCTGTTTCATCTTCTTCATTCCTTTCTTTTTTATGGTGTTTGCAATCTTTTTAAATGACAGAACAATAAATCTCCATTTTCATCGCGCAGGTGCATGCCATTCCCTTTACAGAAACGAAAATATTTACAATCAGCACATTCATCTTTTTTCATCCATTCTCGGTCACGGTAAGGTTTGAATCTATGATTCCATACTTCCATAAAATCATTCTCATAAATATTTCCCTGGTGATAATCGGCACGAATACTGGGACAAGCAGAAATCGCTCCATCAATAAGAACTGAGCCGACCGATATTCCCGCCCGGCAAGCGAAGAAAGTATCGCGCACTTCAGCCTCATAATTACCTAGAAATCCCTCACAACCGTAACTTACATGGATCCGTCCTTCCTTACGGCTCTTCCTAATAAATTCCATTACTCCTCTGAACTCCTCATTAGACAATTGAAGTTCAGGATCTTTGGCTGCACGCCTACCGGGAATATAGTAAAAAGCCGCCAACCTTTTACCCCCAAACTTATCAAGAAGTCTTTCAACTCCTCCAAACGCATATAACTATGCTTATTTACACAAGTAACCACATCAAAAACAAAATCAGGAACCTGTACCATCAACTTGATCGCTTCAACAGCCCGTTCAAAACTTTGCGGGTTGCCCCGCATCCAGTTATGATCCGTCGCAAAACCGTCAAGACTGACCGTAGCCGTATGCAATCCGGCATCCAACAGCCCATTCAATCGTTCACGAGTCATATATAGTCCATTAGTTACCATTCCCCAAGGAAACCCTCTTTCATAAATAGCACGCCCACACTCTTCCAGATCCTTCCTCATCAAGGTTCCCCACCAGTAATAATCACAAAGATTTTATGCGGATCATTTTGAGCTGAGACACTATCCAACACCCGAAGAAAATCTTCCTTCGGCATATCAGGATGACCAGCGATCTTTTTACAATCACTGCCACAATGTCGACAATGCAAATTACAACGAAGAGTACATTCCCAAAATAGTTGCTTCAACTGATGCTCTTCCGTACGCTCATTTTCCAACCGCCGGAATATTTCAAGACCCATCCGACGACGAATAGACAAAGGGGCATTTATATTCATGTGTTTTTCCTTTTTTATATTAAATGCAAAGAAGTGCAAATCACTGCATCACAATATAACATTTTTTGCAATTTCCCAGCTTCCGGCAAAGCCCCCGAATAACAATATCTTATAATAAGTATGGTCTGTCAGAAATTTTAAAGGAGAAATATTTCTGATTATTCCATATACTTACTAAAAATCACTAACTTTGCACGTTACTGGTAGAAATAACAAAAAAAGACATCATACAATGGAAAATAAATTCAAAAGAACCACCGTCACATCCGCTTTGCCTTACGCAAACGGTCCGGTACATATTGGTCATCTGGCAGGTGTATATGTTCCTGCTGATATCTACGTGCGCTATCTCCGCCTGAAGAAAGAAGATGTTCTTTTCATCGGAGGCTCTGACGAACACGGAGTACCTATCACCATTCGTGCAAAGAAAGAAGGTATTACTCCGCAAGATGTGGTGGACCGCTATCATACCTTGATAAAAGAATCATTCAAAGAATTTGGAATTTCATTCGATATATACTCTCGTACTACATCAAAAACACACCACGAACTAGCTTCCGAATTCTTCAAAACCCTGTATGATAAAAGTGAGTTCATTGAAAAGACCTCCATGCAATATTATGACGAAGAAGCCCATCAGTTCCTGGCCGACCGTTATATTATCGGTGAATGTCCTCACTGCCATGCAGAAGGAGCCTACGGTGACCAATGCGAGAAGTGCGGAACATCTCTTTCTCCAACCGACCTGATCAATCCGAAAAGTGCTATCAGTGGCAGCCAACCTGTGATGCGTGAAACTAAACACTGGTATCTGCCATTGGACAAACACGAAGGATGGCTGCGTGAATGGATTCTTGAGAATCATAAAGAATGGCGCCCTAATGTATACGGACAATGTAAAAGCTGGTTGGATATGGCTTGCAACCTCGTGCGGTAAGCCGTGACTTGGATTGGGGAATCCCTGTTCCTGTAGAAGGTGCTGAAGGAAAAGTACTTTACGTATGGTTTGATGCCCCCATCGGCTATATTTCAAATACAAAAGAATTACTTCCCGACAGTTGGGAAACTTGGTGGAAAGATCCAGAAACCCGTTTGATTCACTTCATCGGAAAAGACAATATTGTATTCCACTGCATTGTTTTCCCTGCTATGCTGAAAGCAGAAGGAAGCTATATCTTACCGGATAACGTACCTAGCAATGAATTCCTGAACCTGGAAGGTGACAAGATTTCCACTTCACGCAACTGGGCAGTATGGTTGCATGAATATTTGCAGGACTTCCCCGGCAAACAGGATGTATTGCGCTATGTATTGACAGCCAATGCCCCCGAGACAAAAGACAACGATTTTACCTGGAAAGATTTTCAAGCACGTAACAACAATGAGTTGGTAGCTGTTTATGGTAACTTTGTAAACCGTGCTTTAGTGCTGACTCATAAATATTTCGATGGGAAAGTTCCAGTTTGCGGTGAATTGACCGATTACGATAAAGAAACATTAAAAGAATTTGCAGACGTAAAGGCAGAAGTAGAAAAACTATTGGATGTATTCAAATTCCGCGATGCACAAAAAGAGGCAATGAACCTGGCACGTATCGGTAATAAATACTTAGCTGATACAGAACCCTGGAAACTGGCAAAGACTGATATGGACCGTGTAGCCACCATTCTTAACATAGCATTGCAACTAGTTGCCAATCTGGCAATTGCTTTCGAACCTTCCTGCCTTTCAGCAGCGAAAAGCTCCGCCAAATGCTGAATATGGAAACATTTGAATGGGACCAACTGGGACGTACCGATCTGCTGGCAGAAGGGCATCAATTGAATAAAGCAGAACTGTTGTTCGAAAAGATCGAAGATGAAACCATTCAAGCACAAGTAGACAAACTGTTGGCTACCAAAAAAGCAAACGAGGCTGCCAGCTATAAAGCTAACCCGATAAAACCGATAATTGCTTTCGAAGAATTTGAAAAGTTAGATATCCGTGTAGGTACCGTATTAGAATGTGAAGTAGTGCCTAAAATGAAAAAACTGCTGAAATTCAAGATTGCTGACGGACTGGAGAACCGTACCATCGTCAGCGGTATCGCGCAACATTATAAACCGGAAGAACTGATAGGCAAACAAGTTTTATTCATTGCCAACCTTGCTCCGCGCCAATTCAAGAATGGACTGGTGAGCGAAGGCATGATTCTAAGTGCTGAAAACTTTGACGGCACCTTAGCAGTGACCTCATTATTAAGAGAGGTAAAGCCGGGCAGTGAAGTGAAATAATATACACCCAAATACAGAAAAGGCTGAAAGCAACTGAAACGTCTGCTTTCAGCCTGACTATTTTATAATCTATCTATAAAAATGGCAGAACAATCCTTGAAAGAAAAAACAGCAAAAGGCCTCTTCTGGGGTGGACTAAGCAACGGAGTACAGCAGCTGCTGAATCTTTTTTTCGGGATATTCCTATCACGCATTCTGAATGCCGAAGATTATGGCATGGTGGGAATGCTATCCATCTTCTCTCTTATTGCAGGTTCCTTACAGGAAAGTGGGTTCACGGCAGCCCTAGCTAACAAACGGGAGATCTCCCACAAAGACTATAATGCCGTATTCTGGTTCAGTACCGGACTAAGTGCCTGTCTCTACCTCATTTTGTTCCTTTGCGCCCCACTCATTGCCGAATTCTATCATACTCCCGAACTGACAGCTTTGGCACGATACACTTTCCTCGGTTTCTTTGTAGCCAGTTTGGGTATTGCCCACAGTGCTTACCTGTTCCGCAACTTAATGGTCAAGCAAAAGGCAATGGCGGTCACTATCGGATTAACTGCCTCAGGAACTATCGGTATAACTATGGCCTGCTTGGGATTTGCCTATTGGGGCATAGCCACACAAAGCATTGTTTATGTAGGAACTATTAATATCTGTTATTGGTGCTTCTCACCCTGGCGACCTACACTTACTTTCGATTTCAAGCCTTTAAAAGGGATGCTTTCTTTCAGCAGCAAATTAGTAGTAACCAATATATTCAACCACATCAATAATAATATCTTTACCGTTATTCTTGGTAAATTCTATTCGGGACAAGAAGTAGGCTATTTTACTCAAGCTAATAAATGGAATTATATGGGACATTCATTAATTTCAGGAACAGTCAACAGTGTGGCCCAACCTGTACTTTCCAGTTTATCGGATGAAAGGGAACGCCAACAACGCGCTTTCCGGAAGATGCTCCGCTTCACTGCCTTTATTTCTTTCCCGGCTATGTTAGGATTATCATTAATCGCACCCGAACTGATTATGCTGACTATTACGGACAAATGGTTGCCCAGTGCCTCCATCCTACAGTTGCTCTGCATCGGTGGCGCATTCATCCCCATAACCAATTTGTATTCCAACCTAGTTATCAGCAAAGGAAAATCGGATATCTACATGTGGAATACCATCAGTTTAGGCATTATCCAGTTAACAACCATGCTCCTGCTTTATCCATACGGTGTACATACCATGATTATAGTGTATGTATCCATCAATATCTGCTGGCTGTTTGTATGGCACTATTTTGTATGGCAACAAATACGGCTCAACTTGTTCGCAGCACTGAAAGACATCCTTCCGTTTGCCTTCATAGCTACTGCGGTAATGGCAGCTACCTATTATGTCACTATCGGCTTTGCCAATCTGTATTTATTAATGGCAAGCAAGATTATCATAGCCGGCACACTCTACACAGCCATCCTGTGGTTGAGCGGCTCTGTCACTTTTAAAGAGAGTTTACACTATATAATCAAGAAATAATGGCTGCTACACGTCACTCCGGATTAGAATGTTTACGAATTATCAGTATCATACTGATTGTATCCATGCATATTCTAGGGAATACCTTCCACACCAGTAATTTGCTGAACAAAGAATTCATACTATTTGTCAATACATTGGGAAACACAGGAGTAACTTTATTCATTCTGATCTCAGGCTATTTCGGAATCCGTTTCAATACACATAAATTTTTCAAGATGCTGGTTGTCGTATGGTTTTATTCCATCGTTTCTTATCTGATCGAAACAATATGGCTTCACACTCCGCATACCTGGACAGGACTAGCCTCCTCATTGATACCGATACTTAGCAAAAAATACTGGTTTATGACCTGCTATGTAGTGCTTTATTGTTTCTCACCCTATTTAAACCGACTGGTTCAAAACCTCTCACAAAAAAGTTATGAACAACTACTGTTACTATGGGGATTCTTTTTTATATTTGCCCCGACAATCCTGTTTTTTGAAATTCAAAATGACACAGGTAAGGAATTATCAATGTCACACTAGCTTATCTCATAGGACAATATCTGAAGGTCTATGGTCTTCCGGAAAACATGAAACGACATAGCTGGGATATTTTATCAGGGAGCCTTGCCGGTATTTTTATACTGAATTCCCTGCTTACAGCAATGAGTGGAAATATCATACTGAGATTCGCCCGAGATAATAATCTACTGATTATCATCGCCTCTATCATGGTTTTCTACCAGTTCACCCGATGGCATTTTTCATCCCGCATCATCAATTACCTAGCAGGATACGTTTTTGCCTTATATATGCTTCAAGGACTTCTTATCCACTGTTTACAACCCTGGTATACCCCTTATGCAGACAGCAATCTACTTGTTCTGTATTTTATGGGAACACTTGTTTCTATCTGTCTGACAACACTTGTTATAGAATGGAGCAGACGGCTGCTATTAGGAAAAATAGAAAACAAATTAGCAGATGCAATGGAAAGAAGAGGAGCAAAAATTAAAATGTTTACAGATAATCATTAAAACAATTATTTATTTCCGCAACTCATAATTTCAAAATCTCCAATGGAGTCCCTCCTATCTGAGCTGCCATATCCGAAAATGAACTCTGAAAAGAACCATATATTTTTTGTGTACGGGCCAATGTGTACATATCCGTGATACCCTCCCTTATTCCCTCCAAAGATCCACGGTCTGCCTTTTTTCCGGAACAGAATATCCGGTCACCATAACGCTCTTTCATCTCCCGCTTCACCTCTTCCGAATCTGTAGCCAAATAGATAGCCACCTTATCGTCCTCTTTTATCTCCTCATCCAGTTTCTGATAGAATAACTCGATAGGGCTTTGCCGGATAGAAGCCAGATTATCTGTACGACGGATATGCATACCAATCATGGTATCCGAAAAATTCCGACAACGGTTTTCCACCTCTTCCATAACCTCTTCTACCGGAACAAATAACCGACTGATCCATACATAATCATAAGGTTGAAAAGCGGTATATGATGCCATATAAACACAGCTACCTTCTTTAACCCACCGTTCAAAATCAAAATGCCGATTACATAAAGGAGTAATAGAACGCTCGTACAGGCAAGACTTGAAAAACAGTTTCTGAAACAAAAGCGGGAAATGAAAATTCCTGGAACGAGGTCTGTCCAACAATGCATAATCCAACTGCGAAGCATCCCGCAAACAGGCAATCTTCCTGTCCACAGGTTTGAACAATTGGCTAAACGGTGCATTTAGCGCCCAATCCTGAAACCAAACGATACTTAAATCACTATCACTCTTCGCTGCCAGTGCCACGGCCGAAGCCACCGCACGCATACGGTTAGCCAGTCCTCCTACCGGTACAAATGTAATTTTACCCATTCTCATTAAATTTTAAGGCAAATATAAACAACATTGCTTATAAATGCTAATTAATTACTACTTTTGCATAGTCCCCCGATAAACAAAAGAAATGAGAAAAAATATCGCAATCGTATTAGCAGGAGGTATAGGCAGCCGCTTAGGTCTGTCCACTCCCAAGCAATTTTTTAAAGTAGCGGGCAAAATGGTAGTCGAGCATACAATAGATGCTTTCGAAAGCAATCCGCACATCGATGAAATTGCCATTGTTTCCAATCCTTTTTATATTGCTGACTTTGAGTCCATCATTATCAAGAATGGATGGAAAAAAGTGAAGAAGATTCTGAAAGGCGGTCAGGAAAGATTTCATTCCAGCCTTTCGGCTATCAAAGCTTACGAAGGCAGCGATGTCAACCTGATTTTCCATGATGCTGTACGTCCATTGGTCAGCCAACGTATTCTAAATGATGTCATCAAAGCATTGGAAACATATGCAGCTATTGATGTCGCCATGCCTGCCACTGACACCATTATCGAAGTAGATGGAGATTTCATTCATCAGATTCCCGACCGGTCCAAACTAAAACGGGGGCAGACTCCACAAGCTTTTCATTTGGAAACCATCAGCCACGCTTATGAAATCGCCTTGAAAGACGAACATTTCAAAGTTACCGATGACTGTGGGGTTGTTGTAAAATATTTACCCGATGTACCTGTATATGTAGTTACAGGCGAGGAAAGCAACATGAAGCTGACCTATAAAGAAGATACCTACCTATTGGACAAATTCTTCCAGTTACGTAAAAGTGAGCTGAATGAAATTCCATTGAATGAAAGCCAACTGAAAGGCAAAGTAGCCGTCATCTTCGGTGGAAGCTATGGAATAGGAGAACATACAGCCCGTATGCTACAGGAGAAACAAGCAAAAGTATTCTGTTTTTCCCGAAGCATGAACGGTGTGGATGTAGGCAAAAAGGAACAAGTGGCCGATGCTCTAAAAAAAGTATTCTTACAAACCCACAGAATAGACTATATCATCAACACGGCTGGCGTCCTCAACAAAGAGCCTTTGATGAGTTCGGACTATCAAACGATATACAATGCGGTGAGCACCAACTATATGGGAACTATCAACGTAGCGATGGAGCGTACGCCTATTTAAAAGAAAGCAAAGGGAAATTAGTTTTCTTCACCTCCAGTTCCTATACTCGCGGCAGAGCTTTCTACAGCATCTATTCCTCTACGAAAGCGGCCATTGTAAACTTTGTACAAGCTATCGCACAAGAATGGGAACCGTTTGGCATTGCTGTTAATTGCATCAACCCCGAACGTACCAAAACTCCCATGCGCGTAAAAAACTTCGGAACAGAACCTGAGAACACCCTATTATCAGCAGAAAAGGTCGCAATTGCCACCATACAGTCATTGGTTTCCGAATTTACAGGACAAGTAATTGATGTAAAAAGAAATGAAGTATGAAAAATGAATTTCTATCTACCTATGTAGCCAATAACCTGCGAGCCTGCCAACTGAAGCAACTCTCCATATTAGAAGAAATGGACCGTATTTGCCAAAAGCACCACCTGACCTACTGGCTGGACGGAGGTACATTATTGGGAGCCGTGCGCCACGGAGGATTCATCCCTTGGATGATGATATAGATATAGGAATGCCATTGGCCGATATGCAAAAATTCATAGAAGTAGCTCCTGACGAACTATCCGAAGGGTTATTCCTCCAAACCCCACAAAGTGATCCTTCAAGCAAGGAACCGATTATAAAAGTGAGGGACTTGAACTCTCTGTATGTAGAATTCGGCGATAATTTTAATGCGGATTATCAAAAGGGGCTTTTTGTAGATATATTCCCATTTATTGATTACCCCAGCATACCCAAATCATGGGTAAAGAAGCTAACCAAAGGAATCTCCAAAAGCTATTCCATTCTGCATACGCAACATTATTATTCTCTACGTGCCTTCGCAGAATTCTTTTACTTCGGCACAAAATACTGGCTGTTCAAAGGAATATGGAATCTGCTTGGTCTGCTCTACAAAAAAGATACTTATCTTTCCAATGTTCTGATAAACAATGGATACGGTATCATGCACCGCAAAGACTCTGTATTTCCCATATCAGAAATAATTTTTGAAGGGAAACCATTCAAGGCACCTGCCAACCCAGATGCTTACCTGAAAGATTTATATAAGAATTACATGGACATTCCTCCCAAAGACAAACAGAAAATCCATGCCATTTATATTCACCCCGAATTGATAAAGAAACCATGAAACCGTTCCTTGTAGATGTACCCGTACTCATTTTGTTCTTCAACCGCCCGCAACAACTGTCACAAGTGTTTGAACAAGTCAGGAATGCCCGTCCCTCCAAGCTTTTCCTCTATCAGGACGGACCACGTGGCGAACACGACCTGCCCGGTATAAAAGCATGTCGTGAAGTGACAGATCAGATAGACTGGGATTGCAAAGTCCATCGCATGTATCAGGAGAAGAACTATGGTTGCGACCCATCGGAATACATCTCACAAAAATGGGCTTTTTCTATGGTTGACAAATGTATCGTATTGGAAGATGACGATGTGCCTTCCGTTTCTTTTTTCACATTCTGTAAAGAAATGTTAGACAAATACGAGCAAGACACCCGTATCACCATGATTGCAGGTTTCAATAACGAAGAGATTACTCCGGATGTACCATACGATTATTTCTTTGCCTCCACCTTCTCGATTTGGGGATGGGCCAGTTGGAAAAGGGTCATCGACCAATGGGACGAGCATTATACTTTTCTAAAGGATAAGTTCAATATGCAACAACTGGAGCAGCTCATTAAAGAACGGAAATTCCGCAAAGACTTTATCTACATGTGCCATCGCCATAAAGAAAACAACAAAGCCTATTATGAAACCATCTTCCACGCTTCCATGCTTTTCAACTCGGGACTGGCTATCATACCTACCCGCAACATGATTAACAATTTGGGAGTCACAGCAGATTCCACCCATTTTGCCGGTTCTGTCCATACACTGCCCAAAGGATACCGCCGCATCTTCACCATGAAACGGTATGAAGTAGAATTTCCTCTCAAGCATCCCCGTTATGTCATTGAGAATGTAGCTTATAAAAAAGCCGTCTACCGCATCATGGGGTGGGGACATCCCTGGATTAAGATAGGACGTTCTTTCGAAGAATTATTTCTGAACCTGCGATACGGCAATTTTTCCATCATTACTAAAGCAATAAAAAACAGAATTAACAAATGGCTGAAAAGAGACCAACACCGGTAAAACCACTCACTATTTATTTTTATCACACCCGGTTAACCCGTGAAAGTTACGAGGAATGGAAAGATTATAAGTTTCCGGGACACATTCTCTACGGACTTCCTTTGCTGGAAAAATATGGCATCCGGTCGGTAATGCATAAATACAAAGCTTTCCCCGGCCGTCTAAGACTGATGCTCTATGCCACTAAAGAGATTCTGTGCTGCAAAGAGCCATACGAAGTACTCTACGGTACATCTTTCCGTGGACTGGAGCTAATTATCCTGCTCAGAGCATTAGGATTCTACCGCAAACCCATCGTCATTTGGCATCACACTGCCTTAAAAACTTCATCCGGAAAAATAAGAGAACATATCTCACGTTTCTTTTATAAAGGCATTGACCATATGTTCCTATTCAGTAAAAAATTGATTAAAGACTCATTAGCGACCGGGAAAGCTCCCGAAGAAAAGCTTCAGCTTATCCATTGGGGACCGGATCTCGCTTTCTATGACCATATTCTACAAGTAATGCCAGATCGGAAACCAGAAGGCTTTATCTCCACCGGGAAAGAAAACCGGGATGTAAACACTATGCTGCAAGCTTTCTGCGCCACCGAACAACAACTGGACTTGTACATCGCCCCCACCAATGGAAGTGTAAACTACCAACAGATTATTGAAAGCTTTTGTCTACCCGATTCTGTACAAGTACACTATACGGACGGTGTCATCCCATACTTATTGGCACAGAAAGTGGCACGAAAAAGCTGTGTTGTCATCTGCTGTATGGATTTTCCTTATACCGTAGGCCTTACCACATTGGTAGAAGCCTTTGCATTAGGCATCCCTGTCATTTGCTCACGTAATCCCAATTTTGAAATGGATATAGACAAAGAAGAAATAGGAATTACCGTAGCCTATAATGACGTGGAAGCTGGATCAACGCCATTCATCGCATAGCCGACCATCCCGAAGAAGCCCAAAAGATGGGCGCCAACGCCCGAAAGTTGGCAGAAAAACGTTTCAATTTGGAAATCTTTTCCCATGAAATAGCAGAAAGCTTACTGGAAATATCTAAGATGTCCTCTAAAAAACGTACATTTGCATAAACTTTTATGCACATGAGAGTACTTATCATCAATACGTCTGAGCGAATAGGTGGAGCCGCCATTGCAGCCAACCGCCTCATGGAGGCTTTAAAAAACAACGGAATAAAGGCAAAAATGCTTGTACGTGACAAGCAGACCGACCAGATAAGTGTCGTTGAACTAAAGAAATCATGGTGGAAAGTATGGCAATTCATCTGGGAACGTGTCGTTATCTGGCAAGCCAACCACTTCAAGAAACATAACTTGTTTGCCGTTGACATAGCCAATACCGGCACCAATATCACAGTATTGCCCGAATTTACCCAGGCCGACGTCATTCATCTGCACTGGATTAACCAAGGTATGTTGTCACTGACAGATATCCGGCGTATCATCCAATCCGGCAAACCCATCGTTTGGACAATGCATGATATGTGGCCTTTTACCGGTATCTGCCATTATGCAGGAGATTGCGATAAATATGCCACACAATGCCACAACTGTCCGCAACTTTACAAAGGAAGCAGAAAAGACATAGCCTACCGTACTTTCCAGAAAAAGAAAAAACTGTTTGAAGGAGCACAAATCACCTTTGTAGCTTGTAGCCGCTGGTTAGAATCATTGGCTAAGAAAAGTGATCTGATTAAAGGTCAGACCATTACCAATATTCCCAATGCAATCAACACCAACCTGTTCAAACCTCGTGATAAAAAACAGGCCAGAGAAAAATGCCATCTTCCGCAAGACAAGAAGTTATTGCTTTTCGGCTCCGTAAAAATTACAGACAAGAGAAAAGGAATAGACTATCTGGTATCAGCTTGCAAACAAATTGCTTCCTCATATCCAGATTTTAGTAAAGAATTAGGTGTAGTGGTTTTTGGTAACCAAGCCGAACAATACACTTCCCTGTTTCCCTTCCCTATCTATCCGATGAATTATGTCAGCAACGAGAAGGAACTGGTAGATATCTACAATGCAGTCGACTTATACGTCACACCTTCTTTACAAGACAATCTACCCAATACCATCGTAGAAGCAATGGCCTGTGGTATTCCGTGCATAGGGTTCAATGTAGGAGGTATTCCACAAATGATTGACCACCTGCACAACGGTTATGTTGCCGAATATCAGTCTTCCAAGGATCTGGCAAACGGCATTCACTGGGCATTGACCGAAGGAGAATATGAAAGTCTGAGTGAGGAAGCCTGCCGTAAGGCAGTATCCAGTTATTCGGAAAGTACCATTGCCAAGAAATATGTTGAAATCTATAACAAGATTACAGGGAATCATGCATAACCATCATCCTCATCCCAAGTTTTCTATTATTACCGTCACCTACAATGCAGCAAAAGTGTTAGAGGATACTATACAAAGTATTGTTACACAAACTTATAAGAATCTGGAGTATATTATTGTGGACGGGGGATCAACAGATGAAACACTGGATATCATTCACAAATACCAGGAACATATCACCACTGTTATCAGTGAGCCCGACCAAGGTTTATACGATGCCATGAACAAAGGAATAAAATTGGCAACCGGAGATTATCTTTGTTTCTTGAATGCCGGTGATGGCCTGCACGAGGATGATACTTTGCTGCAAATGGTACATTCCATCAATGGAACAGCTGCCGGGAGTGCTATATGGAGAAACAGAAATAGTGGACAGTCAAGGGCATTTTTTATACATGCGCCGCCTGTCTGCACCCGCAACGCTTACCTGGAAAAGCTTCAAGCAAGGAATGTTGGTTTGCCATCAAGCCTTTTTCGCCCGCCGTGATCTGGTAGAGCCATACGACCTGCAATATCGGTTCTCGGCAGATTTTGACTGGTGTATCCGTATCATGAAGAAAGCGGATGTACTCCATAATACCCATCTTACTCTTATTGATTACCTGAATGAAGGAATGACCACCCGTAACCATAAAGCCTCCTTGAAAGAACGCTTCCGTATTATGAGCCGTCACTATGGATGGGCAAGCACAGTGACACACCACTTATGGTTCGTTCTGCGCCTGCTCTACAAATAATCCGGAAGTCTGACTAATAACGGGACTCAATCAATTTTCCTACGGGCCTTTCTGACCTGCAAGAACAAGAACAAGACCAACACACAGGCCAATACACCCAATGCCACAAAAGCCACCGTTTCCGTAACATGCAGCGATTTCGGGTCGAACTTAAATTCCACTACATGCTTTCCGGCCGCACATTCATTGCCCGAAGAATATAATCCGCTCTTCCGTGCGGCGCTTCCACACCATCAATATATGCCTGCCAACCGGGATAGTAAATTTCCGAGAAAACCACTGTTCCTCCAGTTTTGGAATTAACCTCATATTTCAAGTCATTAGGTTCGTACGCAGTCAGTTTGATTGTACTCAGTGTATCTGTTTCAGCTGCCGATTTTACCTCCGCACTGAATTTTTTATCTACGACAGCCGTTTTTGCCGGGTCTATCCGATGCAAAGCGTCTATCTCTTCATTGGCATTGTCACATACTGCACCTCGTTTACAAACCAAGCATTGCCCAGCGTATGAGGATTCCGTATTGGGACGGTCTTTCCACCTTGCAGCGGAAAAATAAAGTAACGGGTATTCAGCATATTCAACACAGGAAATCCGGACGGAGCCACCTTCTGCATATCACCTCCCGCCTCCGAAACAGCCTTGAACACGCCATTCATCTCGGTACTGATATGCTCCTCTATCATTTCCTGATAGCGGCGCAGTTTGGCGGCATGATATCCACCGATGCTCTTATGCCAATAAGAAGTCGTATTTTCATTAAACGTATTGCCGGCTAGGTTCAGTACCCGGAAATCCAACGTTTTATCGGCCAATATCGTCTTATCCGTTTCGGTCGGTTTAAAGGAATTATCCTGTTGTACCTTTTCCACAAACTGGTCATCATACAAATAACGTTTGTTCACACTCCACATATCTGCCAGACAGAGGACAGCCAATGCCAGAATCGTCACCTTCGCTTTCAGCTTGCCCATGCCATATAACCAAAGAACTGCCGTACCTATCATAATAATAAAGAAGCTGCGCCATGCATCCGAAGTAAAGACACTCCGACGGATTTCTTCTAGATTAGCAAGTAACGGAGCCAGCTGATCTGCCGGAATACCCTGCAATGCCTGCATTTCCATGCTTGAAACATACGACGGGAAAAAGAAACCGGGAGCCAATGCAAACAATAAAGCGATACCACCTGTCAATCCCAGACTGATATAAAACGACCGGGCCCGTTCCTTAACCAACTGAGGACGTGCCATTACCTCCTTTAAAGCAAGGACAGCCAACAGAGGTATGGTAAACTCAGCAATGACCAAAATGGAAGAAACCGCACGGAATTTATCGTACATCGGGATATAATCCAAAAAGAAATCAGTGAATCCCATAAAATTCTTTCCCCATGACAGCAGGACAGACAAAACAGTAGCACTCAAAAGCGCCCATTTCATAGGACCTTTCACTATAAACAGTCCAAGAATAAACAGAAACATTACAAACGCCCCCACGTATACAGGACCGGATGTACCGGGTTGCTCGCCCCAATACTGGCCTATCTGGCTATAGATGCTATTATACATAGGATTCGCCTTTTCCATCGCCTTTTCGTTAGCTGCTAAAGGTACGGAAGCGCCACCTTTCACATTAGGAACAAGCAAAGAGAAAGTCTCACCGATACCGTAACTCCACTGAGTGATATAATCTCGTTCCAGACCACTTTTAGTCTGATTATGACTATCCGGTTTCACCAGCTCACTCTTTCCACGCATCGTTTCCTTACTATACTCATACGTATGATATAAGTTGGATAGATTTATGCAAACTCCCAAAATACCGGCCATCAACAACACCCCAGTTGCTTTCAGAAATTGCGGCATTTCCTTCTTCTGCCAAGCATCCACTCCAAACGCAACCGCCATAAAGAGCATGACAAATAGAAAATAATAACTCATCTGCACATGGTTCGACACTATCTGCAAAGCAACAAAAACCGCTGTCAGCAAACCGCCTGACAAGTATTTTCCTCTATAAGCCAATACCATACCGGCTATAGTGGGTGGAATATAGGCCAAGGTTACAAATTTCCAGATGTGTCCGGCAGCTATAATGATGAAAAAATAAGAAGAAAACGCCCACAACACAGCCCCCAATGAAGCCAGCCAGACCGAGAAATCGAATGCACGCAATAATATATAAAAGCCCAACAGCATGACAAATACATACCACACATAATTCGGGAGATACAAATGATACAACTTCTCCACTCCCTTCAGGGTATCCGTAGAATCATAACTGGGTGCCATCTGATAAGTAGGCATACCACCAAAAATCGAATTAGTCCAGCGCGTACGCTCTCCCGTACGTTCCAGATATTCTTTCGCTTCTTCACCAGCACCAATGCCCGCCACAGAGTCATGTTGTGAAGGATACGCCCTTCTGTCACTGCCGGGAAAAATAGACGAATGAGATGACAGCAAAGAGGATAATCACTACTATATCAGGTAGTATTCTTTTAAATAAGTTCATAAGTATATCTGTTTATTAACGTTGCAAAGATACGATATACTCTGATAAAATGCGTACATTTGCAGCCATAAATAAAGTTGAATTATGAAAATAGGAATTATAACAGCCATGAGTTCCGAGCAGAAACAAGTAACGCAACTGCTCGAAAACAAGAAAGAATACACCGAAGGTCCTTTCCAATATACTGAAGGCAGCATTAGAAATAATACCATTATCCTGATGAAATGCGGAATAGGTAAAGTGAACGCTGCTGCCGGTACTGTAGAACTGATCCGTACCTTCCAGCCGACTGTGTCATCAGCACCGGTGTAGCAGGAGGTATAGACAGCTGCCTGAAAATAATGGATGTTGTGGTGAGCCGACAAATTGTATATCATGATGTATGGTGTGGAGAAGGCAATGTGTATGGACAGATACAAGGACTTCCCGCCCGATTCGAAGGTAATGCTACATTGTTTGATTGCGCCATGTCACTGGATACTCCGACCGCCATTCATGGAGGCCTGATATGCAGTGGAGACAAATTTATCACCGACCGTTCCGAACTTAACGACATTAAAGAAAAGTTCCACGAAGGCTGGCAGTAGATATGGAATCGGGAGCCATCGCCCAAATCTGTTATATATATAAGGTACCGTTCATCAGTTTCCGTATCATCAGCGATACGCCGGGAGCCGACAACCATTGGGAACAATACACAAATTTTTGGGAGACTATAGCCGACGTTCCTTCGAGGTCACTCATACCTTCCTTTCCTCATTACCAGCTAATTTATAAAGACGAATAATATGAAAACAATACCCAGTTTTACCATTGATCATATCCGCTTACTTCGCGGTATCTATGTATCCAGAAAAGACGAAATGGGCAGTGAAACGGTCACCACCTTTGACATCCGCATGAAAGAACCTAACCGGGAACCTGCTTTGGGACAAGGAGCCTTGCATACTATAGAGCATCTAGCTGCCACCTACCTACGTAACCACCCTATATGGTCTGACAAAATTGTCTACTGGGGACCGATGGGATGCCTCACTGGCAACTACCTGTTGATGAAAGGCGATTTAAAATCAGAAGATATTGTAGAACTGATGCAGGAAACGTTCCGCTTTATAGCCAATTTTGAAGGCGAAGTTCCGGGAGCCGCCCCTAAAGATTGCGGTAACTACTTGCTTCATGACCTGCCTATGGCCAAATGGGAGTCGGCCAAATATCTGCATGAAGTATTGGAACACATGACAAAAGATAATCTGTATTATCCTACTAAAGAGTAATTCTCTACAACAGAACAGTAGAAACGTAATAACAGAAAATAGAAAAGCCGCTTTCTTTTCAGAGAGCGGCTTTTCTTTAAGTCCTTTTCAATAGAGATTGAATTACTTACGTAATCCTAATGCTTTAACAATAGCACGATATCTTTCGATATCACGATTCTTCAGGTAGTTCAACAACGCACGGCGTTTACCTACCAAAGTTGTCAAAGCTCTTTCAGTGCTATAATCTTTTCTGTTGAGCTTCAGGTGCTCAGTCAGGTGAGAAATACGGTATGAAAACAAAGCTATCTGCGCTTCAGCTGAGCCAGTATCAGTGTTAGACTTTCCGTACTTTTCAAAGATTTCTTGTTTTTTAGCTGCATCTAAATACATAATTCTTAGATTTTTTGATATATAAAATTTTCATTTAGCGGGTGCAAAGATAGACATTATCTTTTATATCACAATGAATTAGAGCGATTTATTTTTTAAATAATCTTCTATCTCTTTTACTGTCGCATCTTTCAGCAACACCTTTTTGTCCTTATCCAACAGATAAAGAGCAGGCATCGCTTTCAAATCATAGCATTCTTCGGTCAGTACCGTCAATTCTTTATCATAGCTGTTGATCCATCCATCAGGAATTTCATTCTGGTGTTTCGTCCATACTTCACGGTCTTCATCGGGATAGAAAGCAAGAATTTTCACTTGTTTCATGATGTGGGGACTGTTCAATACAGCAGAGGTCTTCATTGTCGCCAGTGTTTCGGCACAACCATGACAATCCGGATTATAGAATAACAATAAAGTGTAAGGAGTGCAGATATCACGCATACGTTTCTGCATTCCCGAAGGCAAGGTATAAATAAAATCAGCGGCAATACTGCCCACCTTGTTCATACCAATCAATTTCAAATCATGTTGGGCACGGCTCCGAGCAGCCTCATCGGTCAGCGAAGAAGCAGACAGGAAACGGCAGACAGGCTCATAAAGCTCCTCATTCCGAAGGGAGAATTCGGATCAAACAAGTATCTGCGGAAAATTTCCACAAAATAACCAAACATTTTTTTCTCCTGCGAAGCCTGCTGCATAATCCGGATTAAACAACTGTCCGACAGGGAAGATGGCACACGGTTCAATAAGTCCATGTAATCTACCAAAGCTTGTTCTGTGATATCCGGTACATGAATATAGGCGGTATCCTTAAAATTAAAATGATCCAGTAATGCTGTACCATAAAGTTCAGCCGGTCTTCCGGGGATTGCAACATAATAGGGACCTCCGGCAAAGTGAAAGTCAACGATTTATTATCATCATTCACAGATAGAGATTTTTGTTTTTTGCCATCACAAGCGATAAGCAAAAAACAGCACAAGACTCCGATCCATATATCAGTTTTTCTCATACGCTTTTAATTAGGCATTGCACCTTTTACAAAAGTAGAAGGAATTCTCTGAAAAGCCAAATTACTTCGAAATTACTTTATCTCAGCCAGCCACTCATGAAATCCATTGTGAGGGGTATAATGTAATACATATTCCGTTTTGCTGTAGCTGATAATATTTTCGTGCGAAATCCGGCTTACATCCACCACAAAGTATCCTCCATGACATAACACCCTAAGGACACTCTCAGCATCATCTGGCTCAGGTAGAAAGCAGACTGTTCATAGGCATACCACTTTCCATCCTGTTCCCAATAGATATATATCAAGTCGGAATTGCTCAGCTCCCTTTCTAATATGGTCACTACCTCTCACATAGGAGTTGGCGGTAATCGTTTTTAATCAATATCATCTCAGTGTCTGAACACAGGGCAACAAACCACGGACCGTTCAGCAGTTTGTTCAGGTCTACTTCTACCTTGTCTAACATAACACCGTAGAAAAAACATGCCTCTTTCAGTTTCAAGACCGCCTCACTAAGTTTGCTTAAGGATTTGGCGGAACGATGGTAAGCATACCAGCGCCCTTCCTCTTCATACAGATAAACTTCCGATTTACTACATGATTCTTTGTCCATTATTTCCAGTAGGTTGTTCATACTATTTAACATCTTTTACACAACGAACTTTTAGATCAGCATCAGTAGCATGGACAGTTACATTGGTTCCTTGGAACCAAAAACCATAAGAAGACCTATAAGCACCATTTGCTTTACTTCCTGAATAGTCCGTGCGGCAGGTAACATAACCACTCAACAGATTGTTTGCGCTCATCAGACCCAGTTCTTTCTGATTAGGCATTCGCCAAATTCCTTTATCAGTTTTTCCGCTATCCTCATAATAGTATTTACAAGGATCATATTCCGGTCTTTTCTTATTCTTAATCGTATAATAATTATTATTCCATCCACCATCCACCATCTTTTGTTTTAGATAGTCTTTAGACACTTGTATCCGTGAAGACAATCCATTGATTTCATCACGCTCCAAATGGATATCTATAGTTTCTGTAGTCCCTTTGGTTGCAGTCAAACCTGTCAATGTAAATATATTGTCACTATACTGATAGAATTTATTCGCTTCGTACAGTCCGTCGTCTGATGCCAACGTACGCACACAGCGAACCAAATTCGCATGTTGCCAACCGGTATTAACCTCTTTATTACTTGTGGACAACCCTTCTTCAGCCCAAAAAATGCTATTGGTACCGGTAGAAGCCGTGAAATAGTGATATTTAGCATTCTCTTTGTCATTATCATTGAGCGTGCTCATTTTAGCCCTAAACAAGCGGGCGTCCGGGTCAACGCTATTCAATGCACCCTCGCCATACCACAATCCGCAATACTGATCAACAGAGGCCATATACCATTTTACCTCATTAGCTTCAATCGTGCCGTTTCCATTCAAATCCCGGTTACGGCTCATACATGCCCGTACCGCCTGTTGGTACATGGGTTGCCTCCCGTCTGCCGGTACAATCATATTAGTGTCCGGATACCATGATTTTTCCTTGTTGCTTTGTACGGCACTGTTACGGGCATTCCAAGCATTAGGATTCTTGTGCTCACCCAAATTATTCTTATTCAAATAATAAGCAGTAGACAATTCTTCCTCGGTTATATTCTCCGTTCCATAAGGATAACCATTGAAACCGAAATGATAGAACGTAGTAATGGAACGCTGAGAAAGACTGTAACGCACTTTTGCATAAAGACTCTTCCTGTCCGTGCTCACCGACAACTGATTGGCAATAAGTATGGTACGAGGCGCACAATTGGAATAGACAGTCCATGATTTCCCTTTATAATAGTTTTCGTCCACGAAACAGGTGTAATAAGCGTATCCATCATTTGAGAATACTTCATCTTGATTGCTATCCGCATTTTCGTATAATGCCTTCAACATAAAGAACACATTAACCAAGATGCGCCATATTTATTTGCATACTCATTATTGTCACCCGGATATTTGGCAACGGTGGTTAAACTCTGTCCTGAAATTCTGTTTTTAGAAACATTGCGTACAAAACGCAGCCATCCATAATCATCCTCTCCATTAAAAAGGCTCTGCCCGCTTATCGGACGGATTGTTCCTCCATCAAACGTAGCCAATTGTACATCACCTTCGGCATTAAAGATTCCCCCATCGGTAACATACAAATTCTCCGTATAACCGAAAGGTGTTGAGATTCTTACTATATATCCTTTTCCCGCCTCTTTCAGCGTCTTTATATTTTCCCGAGAGAATGTCAGCACTCTGGCCTCATAATGAGCGTCCAAATCAAAAGACTCTCCTCCTTCACTGTCAATCACCAATCCTTCCACATAGGGGTTGTCTCCCTCGACTTCCGCTTCCACTTTGATATCCTCGACACCGTTTACTTTCACCTTATATTTATAAGAGTAATTCCGGCGTATATTGAAGTCTTCAAGACTTCCGGTATTACTGAAGTTGCCAAAATGGATAGCATACGAAACCTCCCGATAGTGGTGCCTTTCTTATAATTTCCACGAATCACGATATAGGAAGAATTATCCGGTGCATTATCGAACGATTTCACGTCATCCGTATAGGTATTCGTTTCACGATCCTTCCACATCTTTATCTCACCTCCCCGATAGGAACGGATATTCTCGGGAAGATAAAAAGTTAACGTTTCCCCGGCCATACCAGAATAAGATGACTCGACATCTGCGGTAGTAGCGTCAGCTGTACCATTCACCAACTTTCCACCGACAGCCACATTATGCAATTCATACGTACTGGGAGTGAAAGTTACTCCGTTACCGGCCTCGATGGTAAATGTATTCTTCGCCAATATTCTGTACAGTCTTATAACGTTGCTTTCGCTTATAACACCGGCTCCATTGGTTCCGGCAGTAATTGTAACAGCCTTGCCCCCATTCAGATAACCGGACATCATGAACTGTCCGTCGGTAGGATTAGGGGAAATAATGTGGCTGGCATTACCATACTGGCGTTTAAAGTCTATTGCAAGGAACTCGTCTCTTGTCAATGAGGAACCTGCCACATCCGCTTCATCAATTCCCGTCAATTTATTTTTGTCTGCGTCATCCAAGTAATAAATTGTACTGTTCAAGTTGGCAAGAGCATAGATATACGCTTCACCGGTTATTGCCTTTACAGTAACGGTTTCCGGTCCGGGAGTCGGTATAGGACTCGACTCTGTAGCCACCAGCTTTTTATATCCTGTCAGTTCTCCTGCCGCATTAAACACATAAAAGTGTAAATCATTCAACCTGTTTTCAGCAGTACTGGCGCGCGAAACAATCACTTCCTGATTGGTCTGCAACTGACAATTCAACTGCAAAATCACCTCTTTATTCTCTTCACCGGCAGAGTAAGCTATTTCCTCTTCCGAGCAAGCCCCCACGCCTATCAGTAACGAAAGGCAAAGCGCCATATATTTCAGTTTATTTTTCATATATAGTATCCTCCACAGATTATTTTCTTACATCACCGCCACCGTCACCAAAATCCAATTCGCCATTATCAACCTCTGTCCAATCCATTACTTGATATTGAAGTTCTGCATCTATCTCGATCGTACTCAGTTTAATATTGAACAGGTATGAATGGTTACGGATTACATCAAATATATCTCCATCTCCATTCGTCCGGAATTTAATAGTTCCCACTTTGGCTTTGTTATGATAGGTATAATGAACCGTCAATGAAATTTCATTCCCACCTGTAGTATTCACCTTTTCCGGCAGATAAATTTCATTTTCATATGCTGTCGTCACCTGCAAGCCGTCATAAGTAATAGTCTGATTCTGTGCTCCGGCAGGAATAGAAGGATATATATATTGAACCGTTTCCACCGGATTTGGAGTTTCCGTTGAAACACAATAGCCTTTGTCGTTGGCATTGTTCACTATTATCTTTGTGATAGTGAATCCTTGATATCCATCCTGCATATTCACCCAAATGCCCACCTTTGCTACAGCACGATAAAGGTTGCAAGCCAAGTCCACTCCCGTACCGGGTACAGCTGTCAAATTGCTGCTTCCCCACATCGGGATAGCTCTTTCTGCAAGTTTCCAAGGTATCGTAGATCCACCATAATGATAAACCAATTCTTTATAAACTTTGGCGATATTACTTCCTTTCTTTGTTTCCAGAAAATTACGTATAGCCGCTCCGGTCGTATAAGACGCTATCTTATTGTCTTTCAAGTTAGCCAGAACAACCAGTTTCACTTGTTCGCCACCGACCGTTCTCAACATGGTTCCTTCCAGCTGACGAGTATAATAGTTGTCACCTTCAACAGGATTGCCTAGTTTCAAATCCTGTACTTGATACAAAAAGTTATCATTTGCATCAACGACCAATACATATACATCATCCGCAGTCATGGCACTTTGTTCCACTGTGGTATAATCTAAATCACCTGGTTCGCTTGCGACCCGTCCGCCGAAATTGGAGAATGCCAGTGTAAGGCGTACCGGTACCTTCCCGCCATCCGTAGCCTTTGCCACCTCCTCGTCCTTTGCACACGACGATAGGTACAAGCCGCAGAGCACCGCCATTAGTATATATGATAACCATCTTTTCATAGATTCTATTTTTTGTTCGTTGTTACATATCCATCTCGTTGAAGCGTACCACCCAGTCATTGATAATGATGCTGGTGTTAATCCACTTCATGTTCTCGTCCAGGAAGAAAGTCATGTTGTATTCGTCCTGACGATCCAGATATTCCTGCTGGGTCATGTCGTGACCTTCGGCCTCGGTGAGCAATAGGTATTTTACCAAGGGGATGGAGAGTACGGTCTCGCCCGTATCCTTGTTGGTGATGGACAGGCGCGGATTTTGATCCACCATCAGTCGGCCTACGGTAATCTGGGCAATGGCCACGCTGATATTGCTATCCTCAGTATCGCCCTCGGCACGTGCGCCTTTTGTGTCCATGTCCGTGCTTCCTTGAACGCGGTAATAGGGATAATATGTTAATGTTTCGTCTTTCAACAGCTTGTTGTCATAGTTCATCAGCCGTTGTCGTCCGTAATCGTGAATTCAAAGTTATCGACATCTACAGTCACTCCGTCCATTTGCTGGAGAATGATGCGGATGCTGTTGGTATTCTTCACCAACGGCACTGTCACCACCTGCGAGGTGGCAGCCCTGGAAAAGGATTGCTTGGTCACTTCGCCGTGCCACAACGAAGAAAGCTTGCTGTTAACGATAGCCGTTCCGTCTTCCGCACGGCTGTACATTCTGTCCATCTTGCATTGCAGCTCGTCCATCGAGGATTCCCCCGCGGTAACCAAAGGTACCGAGAATGAAGCTTCGTTATTCAAGCCCGCCCAAGTGATAAGATGATAGTCACCTGGTTCCAAATCTACTTTCATGGTATATCCGTCTTCACCCAAAACGTCACCTTCTTCCGTCTTCTGATACACCAATTTGCCGTTATCGTCAAAAGCATAAAGCGTAACAGTCCCCACCTCGCGTGAGAAAGCATCGGCATACTTCATGTTATAATCATATTTGAACTTCACTCTGTACTCTACAGAGCAATCCACATCTTCTTCATCGAGTATGCTGCCGCACGACACAATGGCACTTCCCAATGTCATCGCCATCATTAGGCTGAAAGAGAGTTGTCGGGCGAATGTTTTTACTGTTTTCATGCTTTTGTTTTTTTAATGTTAGAATATTAAAGAGAATAGCAGGGAGAGGAGGAACACTCCTCTCCTGCTTATATAATAGGGTTATTAATTAGAAATTAACAGTGTTAAAGCGTACAATCCAAGGAGCTATTGTAGTTGTCAGTTTCAAGTATGCACTTTCATCGTCTATTGTTCCACCATCTTCCGGTATAATTGTCGAGCTGCCGATTTCCTTGAAGTTCCAATCTTCAATGAATAGATGTTGTTACGCATGATAGCATATTGCATATTGTTTTCGTTTCCTTTGAAATGTTCGATAGGTGCGTAGTAATAACAATATCCATCTGTATAAGTTACCAAATTCTCAGCCTTATAAGCCGGGTAAACAGATTTCAAAGCATCCATTGAACGGAAATACTGATTGGCATATTTATATATGGTACCTACATTAGTACCCTCATTATCCAAGATTTCGCCACGGAATACAATACCTGTTACCACGCCTTTTTGCTGGTGATCCTTTGTTACTGAATTTTCAAGGCAATAAGTCAGGAATGCATCGTTAGATTGTGCAATTTCACCAATTTCAACATCACTTGACTTAGGAAGGTCTTTCAAGAAAGCATTGTTATAAATATCCTGTGAAGTCTGTAATTCACCTACTGTATTGAAGAAATAATCTGTAGCTGTTTTATCTCCATCAGCCCACAATCCGTCTGTTAGTGTCACGCTATTCTTGTCCACTGACTTAGGATCTACCAAATAATCACTATTAGTCAATGTACCAAATGGAGAGATGGTACTCCAATCACTGGTCTTATGTCTTACCGCATAAACGGTTTTTGACAAGTTCACCATAGCATATTTATCCAAATACACAGTCCATGTCTCCTCTGCTGTTGTAGAAGTTCCTTTTTCATAATGGAAAGCACCCGTTCTATCTGTTGCTACAAATACAGGAGCTTCTATTGAAGTCGTTGTTTCATTCTGTTTAACATTACCTTTATATTTATTATCAAGAGTTGACTCCAACTGATATCTGCCCGTTTCGTTTCCACCATTTAGCAAAACCCAAATTTCTGCATTATCAGCGTCAAGTAAAGCCTTGTTCAATTTAGTGATATAAATGTAGCTGGTTTTATCAGCTGTTGTTGTTTTCAACCATCCGTCAGTGGTTACCGTAGGATAATGGTTACTTTAACCTTTACATTATATTTATTGTCATTATTGTTCGGTGTAAATGTTATCTTGGAAACCACACGCTCCACTCTTATGGCTTGAATGATAGGTTGTGTAGGTCCTGACTTGTGATATTTACCATTGCCGCTTCACTATTAGCCATCATAAAATGATCTCTTGCCGATGTACCTTTCGTAACAACATCAACAGATGCGTCGTTAGAGCTTCCTGCGGTAATAGAATAATTTGTAACATACTCATATACACCGGCAGCTGTTGCACTTGTTTCTTTTGCCTTATTTGCTATATCTGCACAAGGATTCAAAATAACCAATACATTATAACTACCTGTTTGGTTCAATTGGAAGCTAGGTTCGTAAACGCCACTCGTTACAGTTATATTATCAGCATACTCCACTAATCCTGTCGCTGTATTTCCCTGAACCGGCTAATGATAATGACAGCATCTTTAATACTACCTTCCGAGGGTGTTCCATTTTCCACATCATCTCCTGTTTCAGCATCGGCAGCACGTCCTGAACCTGTAGAAGTAGAGATACTTAATGTAAGGTTAGCTTTCACCTTTTCTGGTTGTTCAATATTGTTGTTTTCTACAATATCATCGTTTGTACATGCTACCAAAGCGGCGCAAGCAAACATTCCTAATAATAAACCCTTAATCTTCATAATCTTAAGTTTTTCAGTTTATAAATTCTTTATTTTTGTAATTTCTATTCTTGTTCATTGATATTGCAAAGGTAAAGGCCTTTTAAGGTTAGTCTTAATTGGTGTTTTCGGCAAAATAGATTGGCATCTTTGACAAAATGACTTTTGGAGTCTTTTTGAAGGGCATTTTCTTCATCCATGAATGAAACGCCCTATACTTTGCAAGAATCGCCACTTATATTTTTCGTAGCGATAAACAAAAAATACACCGCCATATATGTTTGCATTTTTCAATTTGTTAAATTGTTCAATATTCATCCTTTTGTCTAACTGAACTTCCTGTTACGCTTCCCCCTTTTGATACTCCTTCTGAAGTTGGTGAAGTGCATTTCATTCAAACTCCTTATTTATCTGGTACTTTCTTTCCGTATCGGATAGTCATGGAATATAGCGGATTCAGAGATTGCGGACAAGTGGGAGAAAATACTAAGAAATTCAGCTTCACGCTACTACACTACGCCAGATTCAATCCGCACCTACAGTAGAGGTTCTTCAAAGAGATTGGTTCAAATCCAGCAATGAGGTATTTCCTTAAGGAGTCGTTCACAATTATTTCACCTAATATTCCGGTCTGAATTCCACTCATAATGCAGTTCCAAAAAGTAAGTGCAGTTCATGAAGCAAGTAAGTGACCTTACTTTTTTCTATAATATGGGTAACTGTCCGGATGAAAAAATAATAAAGATATTTGCGAGTATCTACTTATCAGGTTTAATAAATAGCTATAGCCATAAAATTCAAAATCCGGGAATAGACTCTACTACCCCGGATTTTACCTTGCGCTTTTCACAAAGAACAAGTTTCTTCTAACATCTTTTATTGTATTGTTTGTCTATATGTCTTATTTTCCAAAGATTGCATCATCTTTACGTTTATTGACCATTTCTTCCAAATTGGCACCGGCTTCAACAGAACCTTTGGCCTGCGCCTGTTTGAAATAACTTTCGGCAGAGTCGAGATCCCCTTGCAACAGTTTCAGCACGCCTCTGTTGTTCAGCGTCGCACTCGCTTGTGCATCAGCCTTATCCAAATAACGGACTGACTGTTGCAAGTCACCTCGTTGGAGTTCGATAGCGGCAGCGTTTATATTCGCTGTTGGGTCATCAGGGAACATGCGCACTGCCACATCGAACACTTCGTTAAACTCGTTGCTTCCCTTTTCGTATGTCTGAGCAACCAAGAACATTTCCTGCAAGCTCAACTGCTGGGGACGGGTTCTTATAATCTGTTTCGCTTCCTCTACATTGAATCCGCGTACTACATAACGCACTGTGTAATCAGAGTGACGCAAAGCCGGATAGCAATCTTGTAATAACGTGGCATATACTTTTCCACCATCCAAGGCTTTAATGCATCCCTCCTTCACATCATAATCGTTTTCATTCTTATCTATTATAGACAAAATTTCATCTTTCAGCGGTAAAGCATTCTTTGTGACATATTCACGCAATCCAGCCCAGTCTTCGGGCACAGAATTCACTTTGAACAGATCTGCTTTAAAACCATACTCGCTCATTACATAGTTCTTTAACGCTTCAGCACGACCTTGCGCCAGACGCGCATTAGCCGCATATCTGCCCTCAGGAGAGGCATAACCCACGATATCTATTTCAGTAACGGTAGTATTGGCATCATTCTTCACCACATCCACTGTACGCTTGATAGCTGCCAGTTCAGAGGGATTACGACGATAATCAGGATAAATCCTGGTCTGGTTTACCGGAAAATCCAAATAAGCACGGCCTTCTTCAGCACGATTCTTCACAGCCTCGACAGCAGGAGAAACAAATGCCACAGCAGGTTTCACCACATAACGCTCCAAATTGGCACGGGTCACAAAGGCGCTGCTTTCTTCTTTTTGGCAATTGGCACAACCACGGACATCAGCCAACAGTTCCAGTTCAGCACCATTCATCCATTTCTCGTATGGAATACGGGCTGAATAATTTACAGTCTGTTCCGTTCCATTCTTACGACGAAGAATGGTATATGCATCCGACGGAATACTGCGTTCACGCTGTTGCACGATGGAACGGATACGCCCATATACCCAAATAGCAGGCAAAATCCTGTTATAACTGTTATCCTGTGTCTTCAAAACCGGAGTCAGAGTTGCCACACAGTTGGAAGAAAGCTCCATTGCAGTCGGCAACGTGATATCCATTCCTATCATCACCTGTCCATTATCACTAATCAGGATTGACTGGTTGCTGACTTGTACCTGACCACCTGATAATGTCTGTGCACCTACCGGAATAGTCGGAATCAATAATATAAGAAGTATATAACATATAAGTTTCATAATCCGTAATTTTTAGAATATATAAATAAGATTCAGAGCAGCCTTAGTAGGACCCCAATAATTCTTGTTGGATTTCTTCAACATATCTCCACATTCTTCACACTCATATTTCTTATAACGCACATAAGCATAACCCAAGCCGATGGTGGCGCCCAGATTCCAATGACGTCCCAGCACAAACTGATAACCGTAACTGACACCGCCACCATAAAAATGTCCCTTATAACGGAGGTCTTTCAAATCATCGAAAGGAGAAAACGGCAAATCAATACCGGTAGTATTGTATGCTCCTCCCATTAAATGGAAACCGAAGAAATGACCATTGAACTTATCACAAAGCCAATAGCGCAACTCAGGCTGTACCATCACCAGTTTCAGCATTTTATTATCGCTGTATTTCCAGGGATTATAATAAAACGGAATATCCACTGTAAGCTTCTTACTCAACCCTACTTCCACTCCTAAGTTTGGTATGGCGACAGCATCCATCGCCACATTAGTTTTAACAGCCATCTGTCCATACATAAATAAGGAAGAAGCCAACAGACACACCCATGAAAATAAAAATCTTCGTATTACCATATTCTATTCTTTCTAGCTAAGTTATTGTTTACTTCACAAAGGTAAAGGCTATTTTTTTAACAGGATATTGGCAAATTAATCTTTATTAAGAGGTAGTTTCAGCAAAATGCAAAATGAACAAAAAACAATCCTAGTTCCTATTTTCGTCAAACATAGAACATACATTCAATGAGAAACATTCCAACTATCAAATGGAACACCAACGGAGTTTCTCCATTCATAGGTGAAACTCCTTTCATCATGATAGAAACGCCCCTTATATAGCCAAACACCCCCTTCTTTCCAACATAGCAGGCATTTTCATCAAAAAGAGGGTGTTTTCATCAAAAAAGCTTGAAAATAATTTGGATACATAAAAGGAATACCTATTTTTGTATCGGATGATAATGGGTCAATCATTCAAATAATCAAAAAACAATAAAAAATTATAGTTCTATGAAGGCAATGCATTTAATAATTGCCATGCTCGTCATGATGAGTTTGGCATCCTGCTCTGCAGATGGTAATGACCCCGTTGAAAACTCTGTTTCAACGTATCTCCTAGAAAAAACGTATGGAGCCAGAAGCGTTACATACAAAGAAAATAATTCTGACAAGTTAAAATTAAGTGAATTACCGGCTATCAGTCTTTCTGAGGCCGACCATATTCTATCTGTCCTACGAAAACATACTGATGCTCAAGAAGAACTTGATATTCGAACTGCTACCAAAGGAGAACAAACATGGCTGAGAATTGTAATGAAGCAAACAATAGATCATAAATATGCTTTCACTATCCAGCTGAATATGAACTGTTACAGTGACGGAAGCTTGTACTATGGCGGATATCAGGCGGAATGTTCTTCTTCTTTGATAAAATGGTATCTTAAAGGTTTTAGCCTGGCTACCGATAATGCCACAAAAAATTATAAATTCGAATCCCAAAGCTATATTTATATGAAAGTAATAGATAACGGAATCAAATATATGCAGATTCCTGTCACTATAAAAGGCAACTATAATCCCCGAAACCATGATGCTGCATTTTCCTACAATTTATGATATATAATGCAATAATCACTTTATAATATATACCATCATTCCCCCCTTGTTTCTAGCTTAGCCTACATACCTTAAAAAAAGCAAGAGACAAGGGGTGCACTTCATTCAAATACAATCGTCTAATAATCAAGGAAAAACAAAACAGTATGAATGAAATACCTACCATCCTTTATTTCCACCGAACCTGTTGATACTAAAAACAGAATATATTCTTATGATTTTTAGTTGGTTATGAAAATATAGTTTGCTATATTTGTAGGAATTCCTAAAATAGATTAAGGAATAATATCAGGCAGATTGTACGTGACCAATTTGATTACAGGGGAATAAAAGTGAAACAATTTATTATAATGAAATCTTTAATAATCACCTTATTATGTAGTTTTTGTCTATCAACTACTAATGCCCAAAGTTATTTCCGCCAGTGTGGTATCCAACTACTTACCAAACAAAACGGATTGAGCAACAATACATTGACTGGAATCTATCAGGATAAAGCCGGCTTTTTATGGTTAGGAACCGATGTTGGACTGAGCCGCTATGACGGAATACATTTTCATAATTACAATTTGATTGATAAAGAGCCACGTGCCTTAGCTCATTTATATGAAACATCAAACAATCTGCTATGGTCCCATATCGCCAATTTAAACCAAATAGCATGTTTTGACAAGATGCGTGGAATCTATATGCCACTTATCTCACCTACCCCTGAGGTATTGAAAGATATACAGGATATATGTGTACTGCAAGACAAATTATATGCCTTGACCTCCAATGTCATAGTAGAGTTAAAGATGGAGAAAAATGCAGATGAAATAAGACTGACCGCCCAACCGCTTATAGATATAAAAACAAAAGTCCTAAGACTTTATAATAACGAAGATATTTTATGCGCACTGACAGTAGAGAATCAAATCTTACTTTATAACGTTTCCGATAAAAGTAGCGAGCATATAAATGGAACCGATCTAGGTATTGTGAAAGCCGACAACATTGAGAAAATACATATATATAATAATAATGTGTGGATCTGTGACCAAACCGAAGGAATCATCTGTTATAATACAAACACTAAAACATCCCGCACACTGAATGACAACAGCCAGTCATCCTTCATTCAAAAAGATATACGCGATATTATCCAGATAGATAAAACCACATTCATTATAGCCACATGGAGTTCACTGTCAGCCATAAGATTTGAAACGGACAACTACCTCCAGTCGCCATTCCACATTATAGACCTGACCCAACATGATTCTTACTATACCCCTATCCTCAAAAACAGAATTACCGACATCCATTTTGACAAATCCAACAATGTGCTTTGGGTAGGAACTTTCGGCAGAGGATTACTGAAACTGAATCTCAAAGGAAACGATATCAACCGTATCCTGTTGAACGATGAAATAAGATATGTGAATGGTATAGCACAAGATGCCGATGGATACATCTGGCTGGTCACCGAAAAAGATGGCATATATAAAAGTATAGAAAATAAGATCTTCCCCAATCTGCGCTTTTCCTTATGGGAGAAAAGTAACAAGAATAATCATTATTGCCTGCACAAAGATCGAAATGGAGGACTATGGTTCGGCGATAACAAAGGAAACATTCTTTGGGTAAATCCTACTACCGGTGAAACAGTGATTCACCAACTACCCCCCGAAACAGCAGACTCTGCTGTAACTGCTGCTATCTTGAAACTATATCTAAACTCACAAAACCATTTATGGATTGCCACCGAAAAAGGAATAATGGTCTATAACCATCAGACACACGAATGTATAGCAGCACAACCTTATACGAAAGAATTCAAAAAAATAACCGCTATATGCAAGATGGAGATGGAACCATGTGGCTGGGTACTGAAAAAGGGATACACCGTGCCAACTGTAAAGGGAAACAAATAAAATTCACTGGTGGTTATGAAAAGGAAAGAAACCTGACACCCGGAAAAGTATTAGCACTTTATCTGAACAACTATAACCAACTGCTTATCTCGTACACTGATAAAATTATCCAAATAGACGGAAAAGAGAAAACCGTATCCTCTACCATGATCTTGCAAAAGGACTTGCCTAACGGACACATAAGCTGTATGATAGATGATAAGAACGGAAATACCTGGCTAGGAAGCAATGCTGGTTTTATCACACTAAATAACAAGAACAATGCATCATATGCCTATGTATTACCGGAGAGTTATTACGATGTATGTCGGCTGAATGACGGGAAATTACTATGGGCGAACTCTACAGGGTTGCTCTATTTTGAACCGCGCACTTTAAAAGAAAGTTCAAGTAACCGCCAATTCCATATCTCCGATATAGATATTAATTACAATAAAGTAGAAATAGGAGAAAAAATAAACGGACAAGTCATCCTAGACATACCTGCGTACCTGATAGAACATTTATCTTTAGACTACAATAACAACAACTTGATTCTCTATCTAAGTGATTTGAAATACGGAACCTCGCCCAACACAGTGAAATATCGCCTGTTACCCACAGAAGAAAAATGGAATACGAATTATGACGATCATATAAAACTCAGCAATATCACTCCTGGGAAATATGTGCTGGAAATACGCTCGTCTTATCCGTTGGAAGAAAATGAACAAATAACCCGGTTATCCATCAATGTAAATAGATATTGGGCTGCAACCGGATGGGCCATCGCCGCATACATCCTGACTATTATCATTATTTCCTTGTTTACATGGATGTACTTTAACCGGAAATTACAGAAACGGCAAGTTTACAAAGCCAAAGAAGTGAAACTGAAAGAAAAGCTGGAAGAAGAAACAGAAATAAGAAAAGAAGAAGAGAAAAACCACCAATTGCGTGACCAAATCAGATATATGTTGGCACAGGAATTACGCACTCCGTTATCACTCATCACTGCTCCGTTAAAAGAAATGATTACTAATACGACCTTCCCGGAATCATTCCTGCAAAAAGCTAAAATGGCCTATCGGAATTCAATCAGCCTGCAAGACATTTGTAACCAGCTATTGAATATTCATCAGCAAGAAAGTTACAGTCTTAAATTGAATGTGGCCCCCTATCCCGCCAGCGTGATAGCCGACACTGTAGTTCGTGCCTCTCACGAGCTACTGAACGTCAGTCCCATTAACCTGCATTATGACAAAGACAACAAAATAAATACAGAAATATGGATTGACCGGAAAAAGATAACCTTTATTCTAAGTAATATATTATCCAATGCCTATCGGCATATCTCGTATTCCGGTTCCATCCGTTTTACTGTAAACACCAGTATTATCAACGGAAAGGATTTCTGCCTTTTTACTATAGAGGATGACGGGAAAGAAATGATAGAAGAGTCCTCTGTTATCTTCCTTGGATCGGATAATTACAACCCTCCAAGCAACCGGCTACACCCCGAATTAGGCATTGAAATTATGAAAACGACAGTACTCGCCCACCACGGTGATATCCAGATCACTCAAGAAAAAAACAAAGGAACCCGAGTTGTCCTTTATATCCCTCTAGGTAAGCAACATTTGAAAAATGATGAAAACGTATGTTTCATCGAACCCGAAACAATAGCGGAAGATCCAAATAAAGCAATGATTACCGCAGAGGATAAGAGACAACAGGAAATAGCAAACAGCATAACTGCCAAACCTATTGACAACCCCGAAACCAAATACAAACTACTGGTTGTTGAAGACCATGCAGATATCCGCCTCTATCTGAAAGTATTATTCTCTGCTACCTATAATATTATTATGGCGGAAAATGGGGAAGAAGGAGTAAGAATAGCGCGTAAAGAAATACCGGATCTTGTAATAACGGATGTCATGATGCCTATCATGAACGGTTTTGAATGTTGCCGTATCCTAAAAGAAGATCTAAAAACTTGCCATATCCCTATTATTCTACTGACAGCTTTGACAGATGACGAAAATATAGTGAAAGGAATAGAATTAGGAGCTGATGACTATATTCTGAAGCCGTTCAATCCGGAGATTCTCCGCACCAAAGTAAAACGTTTAATAAAAAGCCGGACTGAACTGAAACAGATTTATACCAAACTACTAATGCCTTCCATCACCGTCAACGGCTCGCAAGAAGAAAATACGGAAACAATCATCATAGAAGACCCGTTCATCACACAAATTCTGAATATTGTAAATGAGAACCTGCAAAATCCGGAATTCAATGTGAAAAAACTGGCCGAAATGCTGAATATGAGTCAACCTACCCTTTACAGGAAAGTAAAACAACTCACTAATTTCACTATCATAGAATTAGTAAGAGGAGTCCGGTTAAAACGCTCTGCCGAATTACTGAGAAGCCGCAAATACAATGTTCAGGAGGTGGCCGAAATGGTTGGTTATAATGACATCCCCACTTTCAGAAAGCACTTTGTCGATTTCTATGGCACTACTCCCTCCACATTTAATAGTAAAGAAGATACGGAAGATAAAAAATAATCGTTAACAGCCAAATATTTTTTGAATTAAAAATCGTACCTTTGCAGCCAAATATATAGGTATAGTATGCAAGACATTAGAAACATTGCGATCATCGCCCACGTAGACCACGGAAAAACAACACTGGTGGACAAGATGATGCTGGCGGGACATTTGTTCCGCAACGACCAGACAAATGGTGAACTGGTATTGGATAATAATGACTTGGAACGCGAAAGAGGGATAACTATCCTTTCAAAGAACGTTTCAATTAACTACAAAGGAACAAAAATCAATATTATTGATACTCCGGGACACGCCGACTTCGGTGGCGAAGTAGAACGTGTACTCAATATGGCTGATGGATGTATCTTATTGGTAGATGCATTCGAAGGCCCGATGCCGCAGACACGCTTCGTATTGCAAAAGGCGTTACAGATCGGTTTGAAACCTGTAGTTGTTGTGAACAAGGTGGATAAACCCAACTGCCGTCCGGAAGAAGTATACGAAATGGTATTCGACTTGATGTTCAGCCTGAATGCTACAGAAGATCAGTTGGACTTCCCCGTTATTTATGGTTCTGCCAAAATAATTGGATGAGTACTGACTGGAAGACCCCAACAGAAAATCTGGTTCCGTTGTTGGATGCTATTATTGAGCACATTCCAGCACCGAAACAGCTAGAGGGAACTCCTCAAATGTTAATCACCTCTTTAGACTATTCAGCATATACAGGTCGTATAGCTGTGGGACGTGTACATCGTGGTACCCTGAAAGAAGGTATGAATATTACACTGGCAAAGCGTGATGGCAGTCTGATAAAGTCTAAAATCAAAGAACTACATACTTTTGAAGGCTTAGGACGTAAAAAGACAGATGCCGTTTCATCGGGAGATATCTGTGCTGTAGTAGGTGTAGAAGGCTTCGAAATTGGTGATACCATCTGCGATTTCGAAAATCCGGAACCATTGCCCCCCATCGCCATTGACGAACCGACCATGAGCATGTTATTCACTATCAACGATTCTCCTTTCTTCGGCAAAGAAGGTAAGTTTGTGACTTCACGCCACATCCAAGATCGCTTGACCAAAGAACTAGATAAGAACCTGGCATTGCGTGTACGCAAAAGCGAACTGGAAGACGGTAAATGGATTGTATCAGGACGTGGTGTACTTCATCTTTCTGTACTGATTGAAACCATGCGCCGCGAAGGATACGAATTACAAGTAGGACAGCCTCAGGTTATTTTCAAAGAAATAGACGGAGTAAAATGCGAACCTATCGAAGAATTAACGATCAGTGTGCCCGAAGAATATTCCAGTAAAATGATCGATATGGTAACCCGCCGTAAGGGTGATTTGGTTTCTATGGAAACACAGGGTGACCGCGTAAACATTGAGTTTGATATGCCTTCGCGCGGTATTATCGGTCTTCGCACCAATGTACTGACTGCATCGGCCGGAGAAGCGATCATGGCCCACCGCTTTAAATGTTACCAACCATACAAAGGTGAGATAGAACGTCGCAGCAACGGTTCTATGATTGCTATGGAAAGCGGAACAGCTTTTGCATACGCTATTGACAAATTACAGGATCGTGGCAAATTTTTCATTTATCCGCAAGACGAAGTATATGCCGGCCAAGTGGTAGGTGAACATGTTCATGAAAACGACTTGGTGATCAATGTAACTAAATCGAAAAAGCTTACCAATATGCGCGCATCAGGTTCTGATGACAAGGCACGCATCATCCTCCGGTAGTATTCTCGTTGGAAGAAGCATTAGAATACATTAAGGAAGATGAATATGTAGAAGTTACTCCAAAGAGTATGCGTATGCGTAAAGTGATTCTTGACGAAACAGAACGCAAGAGAGCCAACAAAAGCTAATCAATCTACATTGAATATAAAAATCCGAAGGCCATATTACCTTCGGGATTTTTTATCTCTAATCTACAAACTTCACTTTACTAACCTCTCTAGGTTTAGCAGCCGGCATTTCATCGGGATAACCGAAAGCAATCGCATAAAGCAACTCATACCCTTCACTGAATCCCAACTTTTTCATATATTCCGCAGCTGCAGGTGATTTCATGAAACGCACAGGTCCTCCCAAACAACAGGAACCTATTCCCATTGACCAGGCAGACAAAATCATATTCTCACCCAACAAACCACAATCGATCTGTGACATATCATATGCAGGATCGTTAGCAATAAACACTACTGTAGGAGCATTATTGAACATATTCTTAAATCCCGGACGTTCTGCCGCTTTGGGATTTTCTTTTTTGAATATTTCAGTCAAACCATTGATAAATTCCGGATTATCTACTACACGAACCTCCCATGACTGTTTATTCATTCCATTAGGTGCATTGATTCCACATTCTACTATAGTCTGCATCTTTTCACGCTCCACAGCCTCGGGCTTATACTTCCGTATACTACGGCGACTCATAATAGTTTCTACCACAGGGTTTACCTGGCTCACGGAAACACTATCCGCAACAACTTCCTTCTGTCGGGAGCCTTGCGATGTACAGCTGCATAATACGAACATGCCTGCACCAACTAACATTAATCTAAATAATTTCATTTGCTATCATATTTGGTTTGCAACAAATCTAGGCATTTTCAAGCATAAAAAAAAAGTGGTTCCTTTATAAGGAACCACTTTTTATATGTTAAATCTGTAAAATTCAAATTACAACTTCGGACCAGCAGCAACCAATTTCTTACCTGCTTCGTTACCAGTAAACTTAGCAAAGTTCTTAATGAAGCGACCAGCCAAATCTTTAGCTTTTTCATCCCACTGAGCAGCGTCAGCATAAGTATCACGAGGATCAAGGATCTTCGGATCAACACCCGGCAATTCTGTAGGAACAACGAAATCGAAGTAAGGAATAACCTTAGTAGGAGCCTTATCAATAGAACCATCCAGAATAGCATCAATGATACCACGAGTATCACGGATAGAGATACGTTTACCAGTACCGTTCCAACCAGTGTTAACCAAGTATGCTTTAGCACCAGTCTTTTCCATCTTCTTAACCAATTCTTCAGCATACTTAGTAGGATGCAATGACAAGAAAGCAGCACCGAAGCAAGCAGAGAATGTCGGAGTCGGTTCAGTGATACCACGTTCTGTACCAGCCAATTTAGCTGTAAATCCAGACAAGAAGTAATACTGAGCCTGTTCAGGATTCAAGATAGATACCGGAGGCAATACACCGAATGCATCAGCTGACAAGAAAATAACTTGTTGAGCGTGAGGACCTTTAGAGATAGGTTTAACAATGTTTTCGATATGATAGATAGGATAAGAAACACGAGTATTTTCTGTTACGCTCTTATCAGCGAAATCAATCTTACCGTTAGCATCAACTGTTACGTTTTCAAGCAAAGCGTCACGTTTGATAGCAGCGTAGATATCGGGTTCGCTTTCCTTATCCAAGTTGATAACTTTAGCATAGCAACCACCTTCGTAGTTGAATACACCTTCGTCATCCCATCCGTGTTCATCGTCACCGATCAACTTACGTTTCGGATCAGTAGACAAAGTAGTCTTACCTGTACCAGACAAACCGAAGAAAATAGCTGAGCTAGTTCCTTCCATATTTGTATTAGCAGAGCAGTGCATAGAAGCGATACCACGAAGCGGGTTCATGTAGTTCATGATAGAGAACATACCTTTCTTCATTTCACCACCGTACCAAGTATTCAGGATAACTTGTTCTTTAGTCTTCAAGTTGAAAACAGTAGCTGTTTCAGAGTTCAAGCCCAGTTCTTTATAGTTGTCAACTTTTGCTTTAGAAGCGTTGAAACATACAAAATCAGGTTCTCCATAAGCTTCCAGTTCTTCAGCAGTAGGACGGATGAACATGTTAGTTACGAAGTGAGCCTGCCAAGCTACTTCCATAATGAAACGTACTTTCATACGAGTTGCAGCGTTAGCACCGCAGAAAGTATCAACAACGAACAAACGCTTGCCGCTCAATTGTTTTACAGCTTTAGCTTTCAAATCAGCCCAAGCTTCTTCTGTACAAGGTTTGTTATCATTTTTATATTCGTCAGAAGTCCACCATACTGAATTTTCAGAAGCTTCATTCTTAACGAAGAATTTATCTTTAGGAGAACGACCTGTGTAAACACCAGTCATTACGTTTACAGCACCCAGTTCAGTAACCTGTCCTTTTTCGAAACCTTCCAATCCCGGTTTAGTTTCTTCAGCGAAAAGCACATCATAAGAAGGATTGTGGAGAACTTCCTTCACGTCGGTAATACCGTACTTGCTTAAATCTAAATTTGCCATTTTTTAATGATTTAATTTGGTTATTGTATAATGTTATTTTTACTCTTTATTTTCTGAGAGAAGATGTTTTTCAACACCCCCTTGTCTAAGGCGCTACAAAATTAGTGCTTTATTTTAAAAAAAAGAAGTTATTAGAGAAAAATTTCCGTAATAATCAAATATTTATATTTGTGTAACAAAAATGCAATTCGTACTTTACAAATCTAGAAATTATTTGTTTCTTTGCAGGTCAAAGTCAACAATATAACAAAAGCATAGATATGAAAATCATCAATCTCAGTGAAGGCAATTCTCTCCTAAACCAATATGTAGCGGAATTGCGTGATATACATGTTCAAAATGACCGTATGCGTTTCCGCAGAAATATTGAAAGAATAGGAGAAATCATGGCATACGAGATGAGTAAAGCACTAACCTATTCCGTAAAGCAAGTACAGACACCCTTGGGAACTGCCACGGCCAGCACACACGATGACAAAATAGTGATTGCAACGGTATTCCGTGCCGGACTGCCGTTGCACACCGGTTTTCTGAACATGTTCGACCATGCCGACAACGCTTTCGTTTCCGCATTCCGTTTTTACAAGGATGACGAGCACCGTATTGTAGATGTGCACATTGAATACATCGCCGCCCCTTCATTGAATGACAGGACCTTGCTTCTCGTTGACCCCATGCTTGCCACCGGTGAAAGCATGGAACTTGCCTGGAAAGCTTTCCTTACCAAAGGCAAACCCGCTAAATTGCAAATGGCCTGTGTCATTGCCAGCCAACAAGGGGTAAAGCATATGGCAGAACTTTTTCCCGGCGATGATGTCACATTATGGTGTGCCGCCATAGACCCTGTCTTGGACGAGCACAAATACATTGTTCCGGGATTGGGGGATGCCGGTGATTTAGCATTCGGCGAGAAACTTTAGGGCTCAAACTATAAAGACAGTTTCACGTGTGTTCGCTTGCACACACTAAAATTCTAAATTAAATGGTTAGTAACCGGCAATTATTCACAGCCTATTACTAACCATTTAATTTTTAAAACAGTTCTGTAGATCTGGTCCCTACAAGGAAGATGAAAAATCTTATTTCACTTCCCAAATATCATTTGTCATCAGTAATTCCTGGAAATTATGATATTTTTTCTTTGCGGCCACTTCTTCAATCTGTGCATTAACAGCGTCATCATAAGTAGGCGCCTCCACATCACGGATCACCCCTAATGCAACCGGAAAATCCGGTCCTTCCATCAATGCCAGTTTCAACTGCAAAGTATTATCCATACAATGAGCATCGTGCACTAAAATATCTTTTTCCGTCACACCATTCTCACCAAGCTTTACCACTTTCAGTCCGAAACCTTCCTGCATCAGCCCGTATTCTTTGTCTACACCAAACAACATCGGTTTACCGTGTTCTAAATAAATGGCATTCTTTGAACGACCTTCTTTCGTATATACTGATTCGTGTGTTCCATCATTAAAAATGACGCAGTCTGAAGAATTTCACATACAGCCGCACCTTTATGATTGGCAGCAGCTTTCAGAATCTCCACTGTACCAGGACCATCCGTAGCTACCGCACGGGCAAAGAAACGTCCACGCGCACCAAAACATAATTCAGCCGGATGAAACGGATCTTCCACAGTGCCGTAAGGAGATGATTTGCTAACAAATCCACGGGGAGAAGTCGGAGAATACTGTCCTTTGGTCAAACCATATATACGGTTGTTCAACAAAATCATATTCAAGTCGATATTACGACGAACGGCATGTATAAAGTGATTTCCACCAATAGCCAGCCCATCACCATCCCCTGAAATCTGCCAAACAGTAATCTTTGGATTAGCCACCTTGCAGCCTGTAGAAATAGCTGCCGCACGACCGTGCACAGTCTGCATGGCATATGTATTCATGTAATAAGGCAGGCGGCTGGAACATCCGATACCCGAAATAACGGCAGTATCATGAGGAGCCACTCCCAATTCAGCCATCGCTTTGTGCAGCGAAGCCAAGAAAAAATGGTCACCACAACCCGGACACCAACGAGGTTGTCCCTTTTTGAAATCTTTTGCTGTATATTCGTTCATAGTCTTTACTTTCTTTACGGTTATTATTTATTTAAAATCTCAGTGAAAGCATCAACTAACTCGCTGACTACGAACGGCTGGCCTTTTACCTCATTAACTGATAAGGAACAAATCCGTCCACTTTCATACGGAGATATCCGGCAAACTGACCAAGATTCTGCTCAGCCACGACTACCTTCTTATATTTCTTCAGCACTTCTGCCGTATTTTGAGGCAGCGGGTTCAAATGAACAAAATGTGCCAAAGCAACCTTCTTGCCTGCATGGTTCATTTCCTCCATTGCTGAATATAAATGACCGTAAGTTCCACCGAAACCCACTATCAACAAATCTGCATCCTCTACGCAGCCTTGCACCTTAACATCAGGCACTGGAATTTTAGCAATCTTCTCGGCACGCAAACGGCACATCAAATTATGGTTTTCAGGCTCGGTAGAAATAGCACCTGTATCACTGTCTTTTTCCAAGCCTCCCAAAATATGCATATACCTTCCTGTCCCGGCAATGCCCAATAACGGACACCTGTTTCAGTATTACGCTTGTAAGGAGTATAATTATCCTTCATTTCCGGAGTAACATAGGGTGGGTTAATAGCCGGATAGTTTGCCAGATCAGGCAATTTCCATGCGCCGGAACCATTTGCTACAAAACCATCAGTCAGCAACACCACCGGAGTCATGTGTTCCAAGGCAATCTTACAAGCATCATAAGCAGCATCAAAACAATGAGTTGGAGAAGCTGCGGCAATGACCGGCATAGGAGATTCACCGTTACGGCCAAACAAAGCCTGCAATAAATCTGTTTGCTCAGACTTAGTAGGCAAACCAGTAGAAGGACCGCCACGCTGTACATTAATAACCACCAATGGTAATTCTGTAATAACAGCCAGATTCATAGCCTCTGATTTCAGACAAACACCCGGCCCCGAAGTAGAAGTAGCCGCCAACGCACCTGCAAACGAGGCACCGATAGCCGTAGCGCAACCTGAAATTTCATCTTCACATTGAACAGTAGTCACTCCCAATGATTTATGTTTAGAAAGCTCATGTAAAATATCTGTTGCCGGAGTAATGGGATAAGATCCCAAGAACAAACGCAGGCTGCTTTCTCGGCAGCAGCGATCAAGCCATAAGCCGTAGCCTTGTTTCCGCTGATATCCATATACTTTCCGGGGACTTTAGACTTAGTTTCCACCTTATAAGTATGATCCACAGACGCATGGGTATTGTGGCCATAATCATATCCGGCGTGTATCACTTTAATATTCGCTTCAGCTATTTGCGGCTTCTTTGCAAATTTCTCGCGCAAAAAATTTTCAGCAACCGCCAGGTCACGATTAAACAACCAGCAAACCAATCCCAAAGCAAACATATTACGACATTTCAACATTGACTTGTTGTCCATGCCTGTATCTGCCAGACAGTCTTTCACCATCTGTGAAATAGGAGCAGCAATTACATCCTGCTTAATACCCATTTCTTCAATCGGATTGTCTGTTTTGAAAGCCGCCTTGTCCAGATCTGATTTCTGAAAACAATCTGTATCAATAATGATACAAGCTGTGGACTTCGCAAATTTGTATTGTGTTTTCAATGCAGCGGCATTCATTGCGACCAATACGTCGCATTTGTCACCAGGAGTAAAAACTTTACCCGCACCAATATGCACCTGGAAACCTGACACACCGGTCAACGAACCTTGCGGGGCACGTATATCCGCCGGGTAATCGGGGAATGTACTGATATCATTTCCCACTGTAGCCGAAATATTAGAAAAGATATTTCCGGCCAGCTGCATACCATCGCCTGAGTCGCCTGAGAAACGGACCACCACTTGGTCCAACTCCTTGACTATCATTTCATCTGCCATAACTTATTATTTAGGGTTACAAAATTTCACTGTTTGCAAAGTTCGGAAAGTTCTGTCAAAGGACAAAATATTCCGCTGTCAAACTACGTTTGAATATCAAAATGTACAAAATTAAAGGTTTATTTATTTCCAAGCTAAGAAAAAGTAGAGATAATTACCTGTTTAAAAGCATAAATTTCTATCATTATGACAGCAGCAAAAACGATTCATTTTTACAATTTATTATTTTTATCCATGTTTTATAAACAACATGAAAGTTCATAGCAGAATAATAACATTATTAGATTATAAAAAACAGACAAAAAACAACAAAACAACAAAGAAAGGATTATTTTCTTCCCACTTAAGACATTTTTCGATCTTTCATATTGCCATTTTAACAAAAAGGAGTACCTTTGTAGCCATAAAAGGGCCTTGTAGTTCAACGGATAGAATAGAAGTTTCCTAAACTTTAGATAGGGGTTCGATTCCCCTCGGGGCTACAAAAGCAGTAAACAATTACTATACAATCATTTACTGCTTTTATTTTATCTAGAAATTCTTTAGATTACTTATTTAATCACCCCAAGTTCTTTACCCACTTTAATAAATGCAGCAATTGCCTTATCCAAATGTGCCTTTTCATGACCGGCAGACAATTGGACGCGGATACGTGCCTGCCCTTTCGGAACAACCGGATAATAGAAACCAGTTACATATATGCCTTCTTCCTGCATCTTGGCAGCAAAATCCTGAGACAGTTTCGCATCATAAAGCATCACAGCACAAATCGCGCTCTGAGTTGGTTTGATGTCAAAACCAGCAGCCAGCATCCTGTCACGGAAATAATTCACATTATCCATCAACTTAGTATGCAAGGCATCACTTTCCTTCAACATCTTAAACATTTCCAAGCTAGCACCGATAATGGCAGGAGCTACAGAATTAGAGAATAAATAAGGACGTGAACGCTGGCGCAACATATCAATAATTTCTTTCTTACCGGTGGTAAATCCTCCCATTGCCCCACCAAATGCTTTCCCTAATGTACCAGTAAAAATATCCACACGACCGTATGCTTTAAATTGTTCGGCCACGCCATGCCCTGTAGGACCTACTACACCGGCCGAATGAGATTCATCCACCATTACCAACGCGTCATATTTTTCCGCCAGTTCACAAATCTTATCCAATGGAGCCACATTACCATCCATCGAGAATACACCATCTGTAGCAATAATGCGGTGACGCTGTGCCTGCGCTTCCTGCAAACAACGTTCCAAGTCAGCCATATCAGCATTAGCGTAACGATAGCGTTTTGCCTTACACAAACGTACACCATCTATAATAGATGCATGATTCAACGCATCTGAAATAATAGCGTCTTCTTCTGTAAACAGCGGTTCGAACAAACCACCGTTAGCATCAAAACAAGCAGCATAAAGTATAGTATCTTCTGTTTTAAAATAATCAGAAATGGCAGCTTCCAGCTGTTTGTGTAAATCCTGAGTCCCACAGATAAAGCGTACGGAAGACATACCGAAGCCATGTGTATCCATTGCCTCTTTGGCAGCATTGATCAAACGTTGGTTATCTGACAAACCTAAATAATTGTTGGCACAAAAGTTCAACACATCTTCTCCGTCATTCACCTTGATGTCTGCACGCTGAGGTGTGGTAATGATACGTTCATTTTTATACAATCCGGCTGCCTTAATATCAGCCAGTTCCTTCGCAAGGAACTCCTTCATTTTACCATACATAGCTTTGTTTTTTTATTAAGTATATAGTTTAAGTTTAAAAATCAGTCTGACTTGACAAAGTTCTTATTTTTTTTGATATCCAATTAAATTATAGAGAAAATTTTGATAAAATATGCAGTTTTCTATCTATCTTTGCTTCCAAAAGGAAACTTAAAGCAAATAGCAAACTATGAAAAATGTATTAATTATCGGCTCCACCGGTCAGATCGGTTCGGAACTAACCATGAAATTGAGAAGTATTTACAATGGTAATATCGTAGCCGGATATATTCCCGGTGCCGAGCCTAAAGGGGAATTAAAAGAATCAGGCCCTTCTGCATCGTAGATATCACCAATGAACAACAAATTGCCGAAACTGTATCAAAGTACAACATCGACACCATTTACAATCTGGCAGCCTTACTCTCGGCTGTAGCAGAAGCCAAACCTCAACTAGCATGGAAAATAGGCATGGGAGGCCTGTTTAATGTATTGGAAGTAGCACGCGAAATGGGTTGTGCCGTATTTACCCCAAGTTCTATCGGTGTCTTCGGTAACAACACCCCTAAAGACAAGACTCCACAAGACACTATCCGTAATCCGCGTACCATGTATGGCGTTACAAAAGTATCAGGAGAATTACTGAGCGATTATTACCATATCCGTTTTGGTGTAGATACCCGTTCCGTTCGTTTCCCCGGATTAATTTCGTATGTCACACCTCCGGGTGGCGGGACCACTGATTATGCTGTAGACATCTATTATTCGGCTGTAAAAGGTGAAAAATTTGAATGTCCTATCGCAGCCGATACATTCATGGATATGATGTATATGCCTGATGGTTTACGTGCAGCCATTGAAATCATGGAAGCGAATCCCGACAAACTAATTCATCGCAATTCGTTCAACATTGCTTCAATGAGTTTTGATCCGGAAATTATTTATAATAATATAAAGAAGTATATGCCTGACTTCCATATGGAGTACAAAGTAGATCCACTACGTCAAGCTATCGCCGAATCATGGCCGAACTCACTGGACGACACTTGTGCCCGTGAGGAATGGGGATGGAAACCGGAATATGATCTAGACAGTATGACACAGGATATGCTTGCCAAACTAAAAGTACGATTCAATAAATAAACCACTAATATTGAATGTATAAAAATAGCCTTCTCTATCTTTTCCATATAGAATAGAGAAGGCTATTTTTATACATTTCTTGCACTTATATAAAATTTTGATCGTATCTTCGTGCAAATTAACATACTGATTAAAAACATACTATGAATACAAGAGCTATTACCAAAAACAAGAAAGTCGTTACATTCGGAGAAGTAATGTTAAGGCTGACCACCCCCAATTTCCAGCGCTTTTCCCAAACAAACGAGTTTATTGCTACTTATGGAGGAAGTGAAGCGAATGTAGCCATATCACTGGTCAACTTCGGCATCTCCACAGAATTCGTTACCAGACTTCCCGAGAATGCAATGGCACAAGCTTGTGTAAACTCACTCCAAGCTTACGGATTAGGTACAGACGGCATTATTTATGGCGGGAAACGCATGGGATTATACTTTCTGGAGAGCGGTGCAGCATTTCGTAACTCCAATGTAGTATATGACCGTGAAGGATCTTCCTTTGCCACTTTACGTCCCGGCATGATAGACTGGGAAAAGATTCTTTCCGATGCAGGCTGGTTCCACTGGTCGGGTATAGCGGCGTCCCTGTCACAGGAAGGAGCAGATACCTGCCTGGAAGCACTACAAACAGCAGACCGTCTAGGGTTAACTATCTCGTGCGATTTGAATTTCCGCAAAAAATTATGGAATTACGGTAAATCCGCTTCAGAAGTAATGCTCCCTCTTGTCCAATATAGTGATGTCATTTTTGGTGCAGAACCCGAATACAAAGAAATTTTCGGCATTCCCCCGGTAGGTTTTAAAGCTGTAGACACCTCATATCCATTAGATTTGTCCGGTTTCAAAGTATTCGGTCAAAAAGTATCAGAACAAGCGCCCCGATGCCAGAAAATATTTCTGGAATTGCGTAATACCATCACTTCCAATCACAATCTGCTGGCAGCCATACTTTATTCTAAAGGGACATTAAGGCATACCGGTATTTACGATATTGTCCATGAGGTAGACCGTGTAGGTGCAGGAGATGCATTTGTAGGCGGCATGATTTATGGTTTGCTGACCTACTCCGACAATGACCAAAAAACATTAGAATTCGCCCTTGCCGCATCTGCATTAAAAAATACCATATATGGAGATTTCAATCAAGTAACAGTAGAAGAAGTGGAAGGATTAATGCAAGGAAACACTTCAGGAAGAGTAGTCAGATAACTATTTTCATGATTATAGCCAAACAGAATTGATCTGCAAAATGTAGCGTAAAAAAGCAAGTTTACTTCATGGGGCAAGCAAGCTAAGTTACTTATCCAATGTACTTAAGTTTATTTTTGAAGCCACAGAAGATTCATCTATCCTTTTTCCACAAATCAATTCCATTCAGTCATTATAAAAAGAGGAGGATTCTCATGATATGAGCATCCTCCTCTTTTTATTTATTTCTTAAAAGAAACTTTCTTTTTATGCCTTTGTTTCTTCCGGCATCTTGTTGCCATAGTCAGGTAAGCGATAGGAGCAGCAATGAAGATAGAAGACAACGTACCGATCACAACGCCCAAAATCATTGCAAAGGCGAAGCTGCGGATACTGTCACCACCCAGCACAAAGATACACAACAATACGATTAATGTACTTAATGAAGTATTGATGGTACGAGCCAAAGTAGTATTCAGTGAATCGTTAAACAACTGCATACGGTTACGTTTCGGATACAGACCGAAGAACTCACGGATACGGTCAAAGATAACCACCTTGTCATTGATAGAATAACCGATAGCGGTCAAAACGGCACCAATGAAGGTCTGGTCAATTTCCAATGAGAACGGAACCCATCCATAACATAATGAGTATGCACCGATAATCAGAATAGTATCGACAGCCAATGCAACAGTCGCACCCACACTATAAGCTACATTGCGGAAACGCAGCAAGATATACAAACCGATAGCCACCAGTGCAAACAATACAGACCAAATAGCCGATGTCTTGATATCATCAGCGATACTGGGACCTACTTTCTGAGAACTGATAATAGAACCACCGACACGATTATCACGATCAATAAAGATTTCCAATGTGGTACCTTCGCCCAGCAAGTTACCATCTTTCAAAGACTGATACAAGAACTCTTCAATTTCGGAGTCGATAGTAGGAGACTCTTCATTAATACGGTAGTTGGTTGTAATACGGATTGTCTTCTTATCCGTACCCAAGGCGATAGCCTGTACATTATCTTCTGTGATTTTCTTCTTCAACAAGTCACGCACTGTTTCAGGTTCAACCTGCTGTTCAAACTGAACTACGAAGTTACGTCCACCGGTAAAGTCAATACTCTGCGCCAAACCACGGATAAAGAATGAAATGATACAGATAACGATAATCGCTCCGAATACCGTGAATGAACGTTTCATCATTCCCATAAAGTTGTAATTCACGTTCTGCATCAGGTTCTTGGAAATCCCTGTAGTGAATGTCAAGTTCAACCACTTGTCTTTATTCATGAAGTGCTCATAAACAATACGAGTCAAGAATACTGCTGTAAAGAATGAGCAGAGGATACCGATAATCAACGTAGTGGCAAAACCACGGATCGGCCCCGTACCGAAATAGAACAGAATGATACCAGTGATAATTGATGTCAAGTTTGAGTCAAAAATAGCAGAGAATGCGTTAGAATAACCGTCTGCTAAAGCAGCCTTAACAGTTTTACCGGCTCTCAATTCTTCTTTTGTACGTTCATAAATCAACACGTTAGCATCTACAGCCATACCCAATGACAACACCATACCGGCAATACCAGACATGGTCAGTGCAGCTTGGAACGAGGTAAGGATTCCTAATGTGAAGAAGAAGTTAACAACCAATGCGCAGTTGGCAACCATACCCGGAATCAATCCGTACATAGCGCACATATAGATCATCAACAGAATCAACGCAACAACAAATGAAATGATACCTTGATTGATAGATTCCTGACCCAATGACGGACCAACGATATCCTCCTGAACGATACGTGCAGGAGCAGGCATCTTACCAGACTTCAATACGTTAGCCAAGTCTTTTGTCACCTCCAGAGTAAAGTTACCGGTAATCTGAGAGTGTCCGCCCGTAATTTCACCGTTTACATTCGGAGCGCTGTATACGTAACCATCCAGTACGATAGCGATAGCCTTGCCTACATTGTTCTTTGTCAGAACAGCCCAGCGGCGCGCGCCGTCAGTGTTCATAGACATACTGACACAAGGCTTGTTGAACTGGTCATATTCATCTTTAGCATCAGTGATCACATCACCTTCCAACGGAGCACGTCCGTTACGTTCAGTAGACTTGATAGCATACAATTCAAAGATACGTCCCTGCTTGTCAAAATCAGCAGCCTTTACACCCCATTTCAAACGAAGATCTTTCGGCAACATTTCTTTCACTTCTTTCATAGCAAGGTACTGGTTTACCTGAGCAGTATCTTTATAATCGGCATAACCTACCACCGACCCGTAACCATTCGGATTTAATTGAAGAACAGAAGCCAACGGATGTTCTTTCTTCATCTGCTCCATTGCGGCAGAGTTACTTGCCGTTTCGCCTTTCAATGCGGCTGCAAGACTGTCGGCAGCAGAAATTGCAGAAGCCTGTGCAACAGCAACAGTATCAGCTGCTACAGAATCAGCAGAAGCAGCACCACTTTCAACAGCAAGAATATCACGCAGTCTGTTATCTACAGAAGAAAGATAAGGAACTATTTCTTTTGCGTCGAAAGTTTCCCAGAATTCCAAGTTAGCAGATCCCTGCAACAGTTTTCTGACACGTTCCGGTTCTTTGATACCCGGTAGTTCCACCATGATACGGCCCATCTTTCCTTCCAATGCCTGAATGTTAGGCTGTGCCACACCAAAACGGTCAATACGTGTACGTAATACATTATAAGAGTTGTCGATAGCAGCCTTTACCTCTTCACGCAATACTTTTTCAACTTCACTGTCGGAACTGCGGGTGGTTACTTTGTCTTTCAACTGCTGAGTAGCAAATAATTCAGCCAATTTGCCATTGGGAGCTTGTTTCTTATACTCTTTTACAAAAAGAGTGATAAAGTCATCCTGACTAGTGATAGATTGTTTTGATGCTTCTGCAACCGCTTTGTTAAAAGCTTCATCAGTCTTGTTGTCAGCCAAAGCCTTCACTACATCCGGTACAGAAACTTCAAGGATAACGTTCATACCACCTTTCAGGTCTAGACCCAGACCAATCTCCATCTCGCGACACTGTTTCAGCTATAACTACCCAAATAAACTTTTTCATTCTGCATAGAATCAAGGTAATGTGCTTCACCTTTCGGGTCCTGTGCCGCTTTGTCCATGTGATAGCGGGTCACAAAAGAGAAAGAAAGATAAAACACACATACAAGGGTGAGTAATACCGCAAAAACCTTTACAAATCCTTTGTTTTGCATGTTACTTTGAAATTTATTATTTTTACTTTTTGATTAATTCTTAGTTTATACAAGGTTGCAAATATAGTTTTTTTTCACATTCCCACGGTATCAAACACAAATATTTAGATTCCAAAAGAGAAAAAAGGCTGCAAAAGCATTTTTTGCAGCCTAAATTATTCTATCTCACAGCCTATTTTATTTCAAACCCCTATTTTTAAGCAAGGCTCCAAGCTGGGATCAGCCCCACGAAAACCTCTGTAAAGGGTCATAGGATCTTCCGTTCCACCTTTCTCTAGAATATTTTTACGGAAAGAGTCTGCGGTATTTTTATCGAACACTCCATGTTCTTTAAACGCTTCAAAAGCATCCGTGTCAAGAACTTCTGCCCATAGATAGCTGTAATACCCAGCAGCATATCCACCTATAATATGACTAAAATAAGTGGCGCGATACCGAGGAGCTATTTCAGGAATCAGCCCCAGCTTGTCCATCGTTTCTTTTTCAAAAGCAACGACATTCAGATTTTCTGTATCAGTCAGGTTATGCAGTTCCATATCAAGCAAAGCGGCTGCCAATAATTCCGTAGTCATAAAACCTTGATTAAAAGTACCCTGATTTTGGATTTTCGTAATCAACTCATCCGGAATCACTTCTCTTGTTTCATAATGCTTGGCATAGAGTTTCAGCACTTCAGGTTCTACAGCCCAGTGTTCCATAATCTGTGAAGGAAGTTCTACAAAATCCTGCGCCACACTGGTACCAGACACTCCTTTGTAGTTACACTTGGTCAGCATACCGTGCAATGCATGTCCAAACTCATGAAACATGGTTTCCACCTCATCCAAAGTCAGTAAAGAAGGCATATTTCCTGCAGGTTTAGTAAAACTTGCCACATTATAAATTAAAGGACGTACTTCACCGGTCTGTTCACGAAAATTACTCATCCATGCGCCACCACGCTTACCTGCGCGTGGAAAGTAATCTGCATAGAACAATCCCAAAAATGAGCCATCGGCATCCTTTACTTCATACACTTTCACATCAGACTCATATACGGGCACATCATTCAGTTCGGTCAATGTAATGCCATACAATTTGTTGGCCACGGTATACAATCCGCTACGCACATCTTCCAAACTGAAATAGGGCTTGATTTCATCTTCATTCAAATCATACTTTTCCTGACGCAATTTTTCGGCATAATACCACCAGTCCCATGCAGCCAGCTTCTCTCCCTTACCTTCCTTATCCATTATTTTCTGCAACTCGGCGGCCTCTTTCTTTGCATTTTCCAGTGAGTATCCCCACAGGTTATTCAAGAAATCCATGACTGTCTGCGAATTCTTAGCCATGTTCTCATCCAGTACAAAATTGGAATAACAATCGAATCCTAATAATTTTGCCTGTTCCAAACGCAATGCCATGATCTTTCCCAATATCTCTTTATTGTCATTCGCATCATCATGATTCCCCCGGTTGATATAAGCTTCATAAATATTTTTTCTTAGCTCACGGTTTTCAGCATATTGCAAAAAAGGCAAGCGACTGGAGTTTTGCAAAGTGAATAGCCATTTCCCTTCTTTTCCAGCAGCTATCGCTTCCTCTGCGGCCCCCGCTTTCACCCATTCGGGTAACCCGGCCAAATCAGCCTCATTCTCGATAACCAACTGATAAGCGTTATTCTCATTTAAGATATGATTGTCGAAAGCAATCCCCAAAGTCGACAATTCTTTATTGATCTCCCTCAAACGGGATTGTTTTCCGGCATCCAGTCCGGCACCCGAACGGACAAAAGCTTTATAATACTTGTCCAACAGCCGGTGTTGCTCAGTCGTAAGAGTTATCTTACCTTCCTTTTCCTGTTGATGCACATCAGCCACCCGTTTATACAAATCCTGATTCAAATAAATATTATCACTATGTTCTGAAAGTACAGGAGCCATCTTTTCATTCAAGGCCGTCAACGAATCATTTGTATCCGCTTCGGTCAATGCAAAAAACACCCCACTTACTCTCGCCAGAATCCCGCCACTTTTATCCAGCGCCACAATGGTATTTTCAAAAGTAGGTTCCTCGGGATTATCAACTATTGCCTTAATTTCCGCATTCTGCTCCTCTATTCCTTTCAAGAAAGCAGGCTCATAATGCTCCAGTCTGATCTTAGTAAAATCGGGAGCACCGTACTCGGTCTGGAATTCCGTAAAGAACGGATTCATTTCTGTTTTCTGTTCACATGCACACATTACACAACACGTCGCTAACGTAAATAATAGTCTTTTCATAATCTGTCAATTAAAGGTATGTAAAATCACTTCTCCGCCACATAACACCAAATGGGGTAATGATCCGAACTCTTTATCGTATTATCCACCGTACAACGGTAAGATTTTAAATTCTTGCTCAATAAAATATTGTCTATTCTGAAATAAAAATGATTTTGATTATAAGATATGCCAAAGCCGTTTCCCGACTCCACAAAAGCATCATTCAGGCCTTCCCCTACCACCCTGTGAGTGTATGATATAGGAGAATCATTGAAGTCACCGCATACAATTATGCCTCCCCCTTTGTAACCGGCCACCAAACGAGCTATGGAATCAGCCTGAACGGCACGTATAGCCGATGCTTCCGCCAGTTTTCTGATCAGCAAACGAGACCCTTGCGATACCTTTTGCTTATCAGGGTCCTTCATCATTTCGCGATAGACTTCTTTATCCTTCTCAGTCAGCTTATTGGATTCCAGATGATTATTAACAACCAGCAAGGTATCACCATTCACTTTGATTTTATAAGCAATGGAACCATTGTTAAGGCTGGCATATCTCACCGGATGTGCCGACAAAATAGGAAAACGGGAATAACAACCCAAACCGTTAGCCCCCGATATCTTATAATAATTTTTATAAGGATAATCTCTTAAAGCATAATCCACCTCTTTCTTGGTTAACCGTCCCCCTACAATATATTCCTGCAGGCAGATTATATCCGCATTGCTGTTTCTTAAATATTCCAACACAGGGTTCGGATTATCCTTGGTGTTCGCACGGTTCTTCTCAAAGGCCATCGTATTGTAGGATAAGAATTTGATTGCCCCTTCCGGTACATCAGATACAAATACATTGACTGGAAAATAAGTACGGATAGCACCAATGGAACATACCAAGCCTAAAAATGAAAGCAACGCATATTTACGATAAATCACCAACCAAAAGACCAGAAACAAAAGATTAACAATCAAAAAAGCAGGAAAAGCCAAACCGGCACATGACCATACCGGATGAGCCACAGGATCAATATAAGGGCTGTAAGCACATACCAGTAACAATACCACCATACACAAGTTTATGCCCAGTAGTATCCATCCCAAAAAACGACCAATATATTTCATATATCACTTCTTGCTCGCATCAAACAAGCTTTTCTTCTCTTCGGTAGTCAGACTGTTATAACCAGATTTCTTTAATTTATCCAATATACGGTCTATCTCCTCACTTTGCTGTTTTTTACGGGCATTATAATCGTAATCTTTTGCCTTATCACCATAATGAACTTTCATCTTCGGCTTTTTCGATTGACGACGAAACGAAAGGCTTCTGAGAAGCAATCCAAGCATCGGTTTATCCATGACGTAGCATCATGTCCGCGGGACAATCCGGAAGCAAACCACCATCCGGCCAGAGCACCTCCTAAATGAGCGATATGGCCACCGGCATTGCCCGATGTCATAAACAGCAAATCGGTCACAACCATAAACAAAGCCACATACTTCAACCTAACAGTCCCAATAAACATAAAGTTTACTCTATATTCCGGTGCACGTACCGCAGTAGCTACAACAATAGCAAGTACGGAAGCTGATGCTCCCAACAAATAAGAATAATACAAAGAATCACTGAAATAAGGAAAAACATTGTAAGCGATCATATACAACAAACCGCCACAAATACCTCCCAACAGATAGAGTCCGCGGAAATGCTTTGCCGAGAAAAGAGACAGAAACATCTGCCCGAACCAATAAAGCCACAGCATATTAAACAGCAAATGCAAAATGCCTGCATGCATGAACATATAAGTCAGCAAAGACCAAGGCTGCTTGACAAACTGCAACGTCCAGGCCGGCAGTTCCAAATATTGAAGCACAAATGCTCCATTCCGGTTGAACAGCATCCATAAAATCCCCAATAAGGAAGTTACAATGAATACCCCTACATTAATATATATAAACTGGATATATATGTTCCCTTTGTTGAAGCTATTTTTCAAATCAGTAATAAAACTGCCCATTATTATTCTTTTTTCTCCAATACATTATTAATATAAAACCAAAAATCATACCTCCCAAGTGTGCAAAGTGGGCAACGCATCGGTCGAAGCACCCAATCCCAAAAATATCTCCAAAGCAGCATATCCCATCACAAAATATTTAGCCTTGACAGGAAATGGGATAGGGAATACAAACATCTGACTATTGGGGAATAGCATACCGAATGCCAACAAAATGCCATATATCGCTCCCGAAGCGCCAACTGTAGTCATCAGATTCAAGTACTCCGCCATCGGAATCACGGCAATCCCCGTATTCACACTGTCATATTGCGATAATTCGGTCACATATTGTATATATTGCACCAGCTCCTGCACCAATCCCGCACCTATACCACATACCATATAATAGAACAAGAAACGTTTCGGTCCCCAAACCTGTTCAAGCGTACGTCCAAACATCCACAAGGCAAACATGTTAAAAAAGATATGCTGGAAACCGCCATGCATAAACATATAAGTAATCAACTGGGCAGGATTAAAATCAGATGCCATAAAAAAGTGTAGTCCCAGCAGGTCGTTTAGGTTAATTCCATACTTCATGCTACCACGCCTCCAAAGAAACACAACACATTTATTATCAATAAATTCTTGGTTACTGTAGGTATACTGTTCATAAATATTCTTCGTCTAATAAAACATTGATTGCGCGCAAATTTACAATTTTATTCTGTTATATAACAGAAAACAAGAGTTCTCTTACGTTTTTTGATTTTTGGAGCATCTTTTTTAGGCTATCTGTTTGATTTCTAATTTTGAAAGCATATATTTGTCACTGATTTTGGTAAAACTTTTGTGTTACATTTAATAATTAATCATTTTCGTTATGAATAAGGCAGATCTTATCAGCGCAGTCGCCGCTGAAGCCGGCTTGAGCAAAGTCGACGCAAAAAAAGCAGTTGAAGCTTTCGTTTCAACTGTAACAAAGGCCCTCAAAGAAGGGGACAAAGTATCATTAATCGGATTCGGAACATTCTCTGTTGCTGAAAGAAGTGCAAGAACAGGTATCAACCCATCCACAAAAGCAACGATTACTATTCCTGCTAAAAAAGTAACCAAGTTCAAACCAGGTGCTGAACTAGCAGACGCAATTAAATAATTGCTATTTTACATAAAAGGACTTAAGGAAAGGGGCGCCGGTACTAGCGCCCTTTCTTCTTCATTTTTCTATTTGAACCTATGAAACCTAAAATGACAACCTTATTTAAATGCCTGATTGGCGCCGCTGTATGCGCTTTTTCAACACAAGTTCTTCATGCAGAAGATACAAAACTACCTTATTGGAAAGATATTCAGACCGTAGCCGTCAACAAGGAATATCCGCGTACAGCTTTCATGACTTACGACAACCGGGACCAGGCACTGACCGGCGAGTATGAAAACAGCCCTTATTACAAACTACTAAACGGTACATGGAACTTTTATTATGCAGATACATACAAAGATCTGCCTGCCAACATTGAGCAACCGGATGCCAACATAGCCTGGAAGGAGATTAAAGTACCCGGCAACTGGGAGGTACAGGGCTACGGAGTGGCCATCTACACCAATCATGGATACGAATTCAAGCCCAGAAATCCACAACCGCCGCAATTACCCGAAGCCAATCCGGTCGGTGTGTATCAGCGTGATATCGAAATTCCCGCCGATTGGGATGGACGCGACATATTCCTCCGTTTGGAAGGAGCAAAATCCGGTGTATACGTGTATGTCAACGGACAGGAAGTGGGATACAGCGAAGACTCCAAGAATCCGGCAGAATTTTTAATCAACAACTACCTGAAACCCGGTAAAAACTCGCTGGTCATTAAAATATTCCGCTGGAGTACCGGTTCTTATCTGGAATGCCAGGATTTTTGGCGCATGAGCGGTATTGAACGTGATGTATTTCTGTTCTCACAGCCCAAAACTCACATCAAAGATTTCAACGTGATGTCTACGCTGGACGACACCTATAAAAATGGTATCTTCAAACTGGATGTAGACGTAACCAACCATACAGCAGGCAACAAAGAGGTAACCGTAGCATACGAATTGCTGGATGCCGCAAAGAAAGTGGTGGCAGAAGGTAACACCCCCTGTCCTGTTACAGCGGACGGCAGAAGAGTATCTCTTTTGAAGCCACCCTCAGCAACGTCAAGACCTGGACATCAGAACACCCTACCCTGTACCGGTTACTGATATCTCTGAAAGACGGAGAAAAAACAAGCGAGATCATTCCTTATACGGTAGGTTTCCGCCGTTTCGAGATCAAACCAACCGATCAGATAGCCGAAAACGGCAAACCATACATTTGCTTGTTCATCAACGGACAACCCATCAAGCTGAAAGGCGTAAACATACACGAGCATAATCCCGAAACAGGACATTATGTTCCCGAAGAGCTGATGCGCAAGGACTTCACCCTGATGAAACAGAACAACATCAACAGTGTACGTCTCTGCCACTATCCGCAAGACCGCAAGTTCTATGAATTGTGTGATGAATATGGCATCTATGTATATGATGAAGCCAATATCGAAAGCCACGGTATGTATTATAACTTAAGCCGAGGCGGAACATTGGGCAACCATCCCGAATGGCTGAAGCCGCACATGGACCGTACCATTAATATGTACGAGCGTAACAAAAACCATCCCTCTGTAGCCATTTGGTCATTAGGAAACGAAGCTGGAAACGGTTATAATTTCTATCAGACCTATTTATGGCTGAAAGAACGCGAAGTAAAAGGGATGAACCGTCCTGTAAATTATGAACGCGCCCTTTGGGAATGGAACACAGATATGTATGTACCCCAATACCCTAGTGCCGCCTGGCTGGAAGAAATAGGCAAAAAAGGCAGCGACCGTCCCATTGCGCCATCCGAATATTCACACGCTATGGGCAATTCCAATGGTAATCTGGCAGCACAATGGAGAGCGATCTACAAGTACCCGAACTTGCAAGGTGGTTACATTTGGGACTGGGTAGACCAAGGTATTCTGGAAAAAGACGAAAATGGACGTACCTACTGGACCTACGGAGGTGATTACGGGACCAATGCACCCAGCGACGGAAACTTCCTATGCAATGGAATCGTAGCTCCGGACCGCACTCCGCATCCGGCCATGACAGAAGTGAAATATGCACATCAGAATGTAGGTTTTGAAGCCATCGACCGGCTGCCGGCAAATTCCTGGTAAAGAACCGTTTCTACTTCACCAACTTGAAGAAGTATATGATCAGTTATACCGTAAAGGCAAACGGAAAAACAATTAAAGGCGGAAAAGTATCATTAGATATCGAACCGCAAAGCTCCAAAGAACTGGACATCAACCTCAACGGATTGAAGCCCAAGGCCGGCACAGAATATTTTGTAAATTTTGTAGTTACCACCACAGAGCCGGAACCCTTGATTCCTGCAGGGCACGATATTGCTTCCGAACAATTCCGCCTGCCCATAGAACCATTGGCTATAGCCGAACATAAAGCAAGCGGTAAGACTACCGTCAGCACGGATGGTGACGTCATCACCGTATTATCATCACGTATGCAGTTTGTTTTCAACAAGAAAAGCGGACTAGTGTCCTCATACAAAGTAAACGGTACAGAATATTTCGCTGAAGGCTTTGGTATTCAACCTAACTTCTGGCGCGCACCGACAGACAATGATTATGGTAACGGTGGGCCTAAGCGCGAGCAAATATGGAAACAGTCCAGCAAGAACTTCAATGTAGCGGATGTCACTACAGAAACAGACGGCAACAAGACTATATTAACAGCCAACTATTTACTGGCAGCAGGTAACCTGTATATCATGAAATATACCATTTATCCTGACGGAATGGTTCATGCAGATATCACCTTTACTTCTACGGATATGAAAGCCGCCAGTACCGAAGTGTCAGAAGCAACTCTGATGGCTACCTTCACACCGGGACAGGATGCCCAGCGTCTGGCCTCTTCCAAACTGAACGTACCACGTATCGGCGTACGTTTCCGCTTGCCATCGGATATGAATCAGGTAGAATATTTCGGCCGCGGACCGGGTGAAAACTACATCGACCGTAATGCAAGTAGTTTCGTCGACCTCTACCGCACCACAGCCGACCAGATGTACACCAACAACTACGTCCGTCCGCAAGAAAACGGACACCGCACCGACACCCGTTGGGTGGAACTGAGCCGTAAAGGCGGAAAAGGTCTGTTAATACGCGCTGACAATACCATCGGTTTCAATGCACTGCGCAATTCTGTAGAGGACTTTGATTCGGAAGAAGCCATTAACCGTCCTCGCCAGTGGACTAATTTCACCCCCGAAGAGATTGCCAACCACGACGAGGCAAAGGCTAAAAATGTAATACGCCGCATGACCCACGTCAACGATATCACTCCACGTAATTTCGTTGAAGTATGTATTGATATGAAACAGCAAGGTGTAGCCGGTTATGACAGCTGGGGAGACCGCCCGCTGCCGGAACATACCCTGCCCGCCAATAAGGAATATCATTGGGGATTCACATTGATGCCGATAAAATAAAAATATCGCAAGCATTCCTTCCTTAATAAGAAGAGTGTGTCAGAACTCCGATGGCGCTATCATATAGATTGTCATCGGAGTTTCATTTCCCATCCTACATTTCAATTATAGCCTGAAAGCAAGATCAGTCTGATTTATATTTGCTAGCTTTGTACCCCAAAAATCGAACACATGGAACAACAAGGAGAAATCATACTCTACCAGCCGGATGAATCGGTGAGGATGGAAGTGCGCATTGAAGATGAAACAGTGTGGCTGACTCAGGCACAAATTGCAGAGTTATTTGAGACCAAACGCCAAGCTATTACCAAACATCTTAAGAATATATTCCAAAGCGGCGAGTTGAACGAAAACTCAGTATGTTCCATTTTGGAACTAACTGCCTCGGATGGCAAGTCATACAAAACCAAAACATACAATTTGGACGCTATCATTTCTGTAGCTATCGTGTCAACAGCAAAAATGCCAACTTTGTTCCGCCGTTGGGCAAGCCAAGTTTTAAAAGATTATTTATTAAAAGGTCATGTCATCAACCAACGCATCAGCAACCTTGAACAAAGGGTGGATGCAAAGTTTCTTTCTTATGATATGCAACTGACCAGATTAAATGAGAAAGTAGATTTTTTTGTCCGCACCTCTCTTCCTCCGGTCGAAGGAATTTTCTTTGACGGACAGATTTTCGACGCATACGCTTTCGCCACGAACCTTATCAAATCTGCCAAGAATTCCCTTATCCTGATAGACAACTATATAGATGAAAGCACACTTCTCATGCTTTCCAAACTCACAACAGGAGTAGATGCCACCATCTATACACAACGAATCACACCGCAACTTCAACTAGACCTTACCCGACACAACAATCAATATCCACCTATAAACATAAGAACCTACCGCCAAGCACATGACCGTTTTCTTATTATAGACCAATCCGACGTATATCACATCGGAGCCTCTTTGAAAGATTTGGGAAAGAAACTATTTGCCTTCTCCAGAATGGATATCCCAGCATCTATCCTCACAAAACTGCTATAAAGATGAAAGAAGCAGAGCCCAATAATAAAGTCCTACTAGGCATGAGCGGAGGAACAGACAGTTCCGTAGCGCCCTTCTATTGCAGGATGCAGGATACGAGGTAACCGGCATCACCTTCCGTTTTTATGAAAAAGGAAATGATACAGAGTATCTGGAGGATGCCCGCACTTTATGTGAACGTCTGGGCATCCCCCATCTCACATACGATGTTCGTGGCACCTTCCGGAAAACCATCATTGACTATTTCATCAACGAATATATGGCAGGTCATACCCCGGTTCCCTGTACTTTATGCAACAACTACCTGAAATGGCCTCTTTTGAAGAGAATATCCGATGAAATGGGGATCTATCACTTCGCTACAGGACATTATGTACGCCGACGCCTCATCAATGGATACTATCACATCACTACCGGTGCCGACCCGGATAAAGACCAATCCTTTTTCCTATGGGGGCTGCCACAAGAAATCCTGCAACGTATGCTTCTCCCTATGGGCAACCTGACTAAAGCCCGTGTCCGTGAGATCGCGGCAGAGCGTGGTTTTCTGAAAGCCGCCCATAAACGGGACAGTCTGGGAGTCTGCTTCTGCCCCATGGACTACCGCACATTCCTGCATAAGGAATTGCCTGAAGGAAGTATCCTACCGGGTAAATTCTTCGATGAAATGGGGAATTTTATCGCACGGCACAAAGGTTATCCTTTCTATACCATCGGCCAGCGGAGAGGATTGGGCATAGATCTTAACCGGGCTGTCTTTGTCAAAGAAATCATTCCGGCAGAAAACAAAGTCATACTGAGCGACTTGAAAGCACTGGAAAAAACAGAAATGAGACTGAAAGAATGGCGCATCACCAATCCCGCTTTATTACTAAATAAGGACGACATCATCGTCAAAATACGCTATCGGAAACAAGCAAACCGCTGCACAGTAACCCTGCAACCGGATAACACCCTGCATGTACAACTGCATGAGCCGCTGACAGCCATTGCCCCGGGACAAGCAGCCGCTTTTTATAGGGATGATGTAGTACTGGGTGGGGGCATTATCATCTAATTCCAGACACTTTCAAATCATATTTCGGCCCTCTTTTTTGCTGCTTCAAGATTTTCTTGATAACTTTCCGTCGTTTTTCACCTTCAGGTCGAGAAACCGGAAAGTGAAAATAGAGATGTATCCGAATCAAACCTTAAATAAATAGAGATGAAAAGTAGAAATTATGCAGGCATATCCTTACTTGCCTCATTAGCCGCTTGTAACTCTGCAACAGCAGAAACCGTTCAAAAAAACAGTACGCAAGACCCGAAAAAGCCCAATGTTATCGTTATTCTGGCAGATGACCTGGGATATGGAGATTTAAAATGTTACGGAGCCAAGAATGTAGAAACTCCCCATGTTGACAAACTGGCATCGGAAGGCATCCGTTTTACTAATGCACATACTGTAGCCGCTACCAGCACCCCATCCCGCTACTCCTTGCTGACAGGAGAATATGCATGGCGCAGACCGGATACGGATATTGCCGCAGGAGATGTAAAAATGATTATCCGTCCCGAACAATACACCATGGCAGATATGTTTAAAAGTGCCGGATATGCTACAGCCGCTATCGGCAAATGGCATCTGGGACTAGGAGACAAGACAGGCGGACAGGATTGGAATGCTCCTTTACCAGCGCTTTGGGTGACTTAGGCTTTGACTATCACTATATCATGCCGCTACAGCCGACCGTGTACCTTGTGTATTTATAGAAAACGGCAAGGTAGCCAACTATGATCCGTCCGATCCTATAGAAGTGAGTTACACCAAGAACTTTCCGGGAGAACCGACCGGAAAAGATAATCCCGAACTACTGTATAACCTACATCCCAGCAACGGACATGACATGTCCATCGTCAATGGCATCAGCCGCATCGGATTTATGAAAGGGGGTGGAAAGGCACTTTGGAAAGATGAGAACATTGCCGATTCCATCGCCGTTCATGCCATCGATTTTATCAAACAGCATAAAGACGAGCCTTTCTTTATGTATTTTGCGACCAATGATGTACACGTTCCCCGTTTTCCTCATGACCGCTTCCGTGGAAAGAATCCTATGGGACTACGCGGAGACGCAATCGCCCAATTCGACTGGACGGTAGGCCAGCTGATGGAAACATTGGACCAACTTGGACTAACTGAAAACACGCTGATTATTCTATCCAGCGACAATGGTCCGGTTGTAGACGACGGATATAAGGACAAGGCAGAAGAGCTGTTGAACGGACATACACCTTCCGGTCCATGGAGAGGGAACAAATACAGCGCTTTCGAGGGTGGAACAGCCGTTCCGGTCATCGTCCGCTGGCCACAGAAGATAAAAAAGGCAGGAGACTCGGACGTATTAATGTCACAGATTGACTGGCTAGCCTCTTTAGGAGCTTTGGTCAACGCCAGATTACCTAAAGGCAGCGCTCCGGACAGCTATGACCGTTTAGGGAATTTGATAGGAACCGATAAGACAGACCGCCCATGATTGTGGAACAATCCATGAACCACACGTTGTCCGTCCGTACCAAAGACTGGAAATACATTGAACCGAATGATGATCCGACCACTTTCATGAAGGCAGAAAAAATAGAGACCGGAAACCTGAACGTTCCCCAGTTATATGAAATGGAAAAGGTGAGCGAACAAGAGAATGTAGCAGAAAAGTATCCTAAGAAAGTATTTGAGTTGCAGACAATTCTGAGGCAAGTACGCAATAAGAGAATAAAGATGTAAACAGGACTCATCCAATAAGAGGATATTTCAAAAGTTCGAAGTAACTATCAAATGTTCCACCGTAGGGGCAGACCCATGAGTCCGCCCCTACAACATAACGACAACAAAAATCACTTTTAACACATTTACATAAAGTACAAAAACATTCCGTCACAGCAACTCACTCATTACCAACTACTTTCTGTGTAATAGTCTTTCAATTCCTCCTCAATCGGTATGCCGGTGGCGAAATAAATCTGTTTCGGGGATTCTCTCGGACAGAATGTAAAATCACCCCCTCGTTACCTCCCGGCAACTCGTAGGCATCATAAGAACCTATTCTCATCTTATCTTCACCTCACTCCATTTAATATTTCACCAAGGTGAAGCAATTATTCCACCTGGGTGAAAGTGGCTGTTCACCTAAGTGAAGCTAGCTCTTCACCTTAGTGAAGCAACGAACGCACCCGAACAAAAATACGCCTTATGACGCTCCCCTGCAAAGGAACAACCGTAGCTATGACACAGGAATTAGAACAACCGATATCCGTCAAACCAAATTTGGCAGCAGAAAATGGCAAACCGTTTCAGGGGGATTTAGAATGTATTTGCACAACATATCACTGATTTACAGCAAAATGCTGCGCATAATCCAAGATGATAATATACGTATAATCAAAAAAACTCCCTTGGTTGTACCAAGGGAGGCAGGTATACATTTCCTTTAAAAGTTCCGGATGCAGTTGGGATTATAAAGCAGCCCTTCGGCTGCTTTATGTTTCTCTATCCTCTGTGTTAGTATTTAAAGGAATGATTCATCTTTTACTTATTACTTGCCTTAACAAACTTATAAAGCACGAAAGTCTTCGGCGCCATCTCTACATTCAGTACATTACCCTCAACCGTAGCAGCACTTTCTTTCGGAGTGATGACATTCGGATGCTCTACCGTGTTATCTTTATCCAAATCGGCAGACTGGAGTGTGATGCATTTACCTTCCACAAGTTTATCACTCTTCTTCAACCCGTTGAAAGTCAATGATACTGGCTGTGTCTGCTCCGAAGTATTGGCTATTTTCACGATATAAGCCTTTTCATCCTTATCCCATACGGCACTGGCAAACAGACCATCCTGTCCTTCCTGACCACTCACAGCTTTTTTATCCATAGTCAGGGGCAACACATGAGTACCTTTGTTATGAGCATAAAGCTGCTGCACATAGTAACTACAAGTACGAACCGAGTTCAGATTGTCAAACCAGATCAAATCCGGACGCCATTGCCATCCTTCCACATGGGCAAACAAAGGCGCATAAGTAGCCATGTGCACCACATCAGCATTCCGTTCCAGTCCGGTCATGAACGCAGCTTCCATTAAAGCAGCGTTAAAATGGTTCCATTTCTTGCCTTTGCCATGGCAGGCATATTCTCCAGCAAAGACCTTCGGTCCTTTGCGGTCGTAATTGTCATAACGGTTGCCTTGTGCCAGGAACCAGCTTTCGGGACGATAGAAATGCTCATCCACCAAATCCACTTTCAGATTTTTCATTTCCGGCCATAAGTAATCAAAGTCTTTACCTTCAGACTGAGGTCCCGAACTACCAACAATCTTGATTTCAGGATGAGCCTTACGAAGCACCTCGACAAACTGTTTCAGACGTTCCGGATATTCCGGTCCCCATTGTTCGTTACCAATGCCCAAGAATTTCAAGTTAAAGGGAGCAGGGTGTCCCATATCCGCACGAACTTTTCCCCAAGTACTTGTGACATCGCCATTAGCAAACTCAATCAGGTCTAATGCATCCTGTATATACGAATCAAGCTTTGACAGGCTGACCTGCTGGTCGGGGTCATTCTGATACTGACATATCAATCCGCAGTTCAGAATAGGCAGCGGTTCGGCGCCTATATCCTCCGACAACTGGAAATATTCAAAGAAGCCCAGTCCGTAGGTCTGGAAATAATCAGGGAAGAAACGATGCTTGAACGTATAATGCCAGCGGTTTTCATTCAACGGGCGATTCTCTACCGCACCTACTGTTTTTTTCCATTCGTAACGGGTAGCCTCATCCGTACCTTCTACAATACAGCCGCCGGGAAAACGGAAAACACCGGGTTTGATATCATATAAAGCCTGCACCAAGTCTTTACGAAGACCGTTCTTACGCTCTTTCCAAGTATCTACAGGGAAAAGAGAAACATGTTCCAGATCCACCGTTCCCGCACTTTCAAGGAAAATACGAAGATGAGCCTTGGGCTCCGTTCTCGGCGATTTCAATATCACCTCATATTGTTTCCAATCCTTCGAATTCACTATCAGTTCTTTTGACTCAAAAGCCTGACGTTCCTCCATCGTATCATTCTTGATCAATTCAATACGAAGTTTCTGGTCCTCACCACGTGCCCATACGGAAAAGCGATACTCAGCCCCTTCCTTGACACCTATGCCGAAGAAACCTTCGTTTTCAATTCCTGTGTGCTTTTCCCTGTGTCCGGAATTACCCAGACGGACGTAATGCGGATTTCGCTCGAACGGCCCATCGTCCATCAAGGTCACATTGCCGAAAATATTCCAACCCATAAAACGTTGTGGGAATTCAAATGAACGGTTCTTTATCAGTTCGGCATACAAGCTCCGTCCGCCCCATAATTAATGTCCTCAAAGAACAAACCATACATGGTTGGTTGTATTTCCGCACCTAATTTATTAGTCTGCACGACCATGTTGTGCGCATTCTGTGCATGTAGCGCTACTCCGGCAGCAAATACCCATGCTGTGAATAGAGTTCTGTGTAATTTCATGATAGTAATATTATTGATTTTTATTAGTCAATTCTCTTTCCCCACACAGAATGCCCTTGAGCATCCAGGCCGGTAAAAAGAATGGTTTCTGTTTCATTTTCCCAATCGTGTCCGGCAAAGATAATCAAATTGTTAATATCTTCTGTGGCTGTTTTTATAGTAAGAAGTTGTTTTTTAACATTAAAATCCCAAGTTGCATCTCCAACACTGCCATCTGCTTCCAAAACAACACGGGCAGATAACGCCTGCTCCCCATTTCGCAAGTCCCCTTCACCCCACAATATTTGTCCAGCTTCCAAACTACGTTCCAAAGGCGGTTCCTGAATACGGATAATTTCCCACTCACCTACCAAATCTTCTTTAGTGAAAGAACGTGGAGCAGTACCTGCATAGCGTTCGGGAGAAACCACAGGCCATCCATTCACCGTAAAGAACACTTCGCGCACATGCAAATCCATCAACTGGTTCTGGGGGGAAAGCCGTCCCTGATGGACCATAAAATAACGGCCGTCACCGGCATCAATAAGACCGCAATGAGCCGTTCCCGCCCATCCCGGATGATTTTCGAAGCGGTAAGGAGCTGTCAATATAGGAACATTATTCGTTGTATCTTTTATATCCTCTCCGTAGAAATCCACAAAAGGTCCTTCGGGAGAACCGGAATAAGCGACACGTACATTATAGGTAGTCATCAGCGGATCGTAGGATGTAAACAGATAATATTTGCCAAGTTGGGGTTGATACATGATTTCCGGCGCTTCCAAGTTATCTTTCCGGTAATTGGCCCGGCGTGCTATCAAGTGCCCATGATCCTCCGGGTGCATAGTCATTCCTGTTTCGGGATTCAGTTCCACACAGTACAGACCACCAAAATAAGAGCCATAGTGCATCCACCACTTTCCGGTTTCCGGATCCTCAACCACAGAAGGGTCTATGGCATTCATCGCATCCCCTTCTCCTGTCTTAACCACACACCCTTTCTGTATCCAGGGACCTTCGGGAGAATCCGACTCGGCCATACCGATATAGGATGTATTCCTGCCGAATGCCGAAACACAATAATACAAACGATAAATACCCTGATAAGGCATCAGATAAGGAGCCCAGATATTAGTCGCCCCTTTTCCCTCCGCCTGACTATGAACCCATTCTATAGCCGGAGCAGGAATCTCGGGAAAAGCCCAGCCCACAAAATCCCAATGTACCAAGTCTTTTGATTTGCGTACCTGGACAAAACCCAGAGGCACATTCTTCTCTTTCGCCTCTTTCCGGTTCTCAGCAAAAATAGCATCGGTAGAATACAGATAATAAGTATCTCCTATTTTTTTACAAGCCGGGTCGTGTACATTATATGTTCCCCACTGCTTGTAATTCTCCATAGATGAAAGAGCGGTATAATCATCAGCCCAAGGATTGGGAGAAGGGACAGGCACGAAAGCCGTAGGTGCACTGCATGATGCCAATACCCCTACGGCCAACAGGCCTAAACCGACCAACCTATTTATTATTAACCTTTTCATGTCCATGAATAATCTTTGAGGGAAAAATTGCTGTTTCATAGTATTTTTTATTATGTGACCATTTGCTAATGTACTAATTTGCCAATGACATGCGGCATATAACGCAGCCAACTGTCACATTGACTAACTATTATTAATGCAAATATAACTGCAATCAAAAGCTCGCCAGGTGGACAATATCGCTTAAAGGGTGGACATTTGTGCAGCAGAGGGATAAAAATGATTTATTTGTTTTTGAGGAAAAACGAAAAGGTATATCTTTGTATAAGTAACGGTATATTCTTACGTCATTAATGAACAACACACTATGAAAAAACATTGTTTTCTATTCGCTCTGTTCATCTTTTTATCTAGTCTGTATATGCAAGCTGAAGGAACAGCCGGAAAATGGTCCGAACGTTATAATTTCACTGCCATTACGATGGATGAAGGACTGCCTCACAACTTTGTGATGATATATTGAAAGACAGTCAGGGCTTTTTATGGATCGCTACCCGCGGGGAAGGAATCGCCCGTTATGACGGTTATGAATTCACCGCCTTCCATATGGGAAACACCCGTATCAAGCTACGAAGTAACTTTATAAACAAACTGTGTGAGGATAACTTCAAGCGTATTTGGGCTGTCAGTGAAATGGGTATTGACATACTGGATATACAAACCATGCAGACAGTACAAGTCACTGATATGAAAGACAAACTTATTTCACTGTGTAACCGCCCCTCTCATCTTATTCTCCATAGCAAAGCGGGAAATATTTGGGTTTGTTCGGAAAACAATTTATTCAAAATTACCTTTGACAAACAAGGAGATATAAAACAAATTATTAAAACATGCGAAGTACCGGCAGGAGAATCCATCCGGACTATTTGTGAAGTAGAAGACTATCTCTGGATAAACTACAAAGACGGTATCTACCGCATCAAAGAATCGGCTATGGAAGTACAGGAACCCACATTCATTTCATCTGCCTTCAATTACCCGGTGTGTCCATACAAGTAATCTGCCGGAAAGAAAATGAAATTTGGATTGGCAGCGCACAAGGCCTTTTCCGATACAATATGGATACGGAACTGATGAAGCATTATATGTATGATCCGAATGACAATAGTTCGCTTTCCCAAAACTTTATCACAGACATAGCAGAAACAGGAGAACATACCATGCTGGTTGCCACCCTAAAAGGTATAAACCTTTATAATGCGTTGACAGACAATTTTGAGCGGATAAATAAAGATACCGGAGAAGGAGAAATCGTACAAAACACATTAAACTGTGACTTCGTAAACTGTCTGCTGACCGATGGTGATATTATCTGGGTAGGCACCGAAGTGGGAGGTCTGAACAAGATGAGCCGCCGGATGCTGTTCGTACAAAACTATTATCATACTCCCGCCATTCCCGGAAGTCTTTCCCAAAATCCCGTCAATGCCATTTATGAAGACCCGTCGGGTGTTTTATGGGTAGGAACCGTAGAAGGAGGTTTGAACCGGCGGGCTCCCGGCAGCAACACTTTTGAGCACTATACTACCGATGCACCCGCCACCTAAGCCATAATACCGTCAGTTGCTTTACCAGCGATAACGATGGAAGACTTTGGATGGGAACTTGGGGAGGAGGCATAGGATGGATAGATATGAAAAATCCGCAGAACAAACAATTTCACCACATAGAAATACCCGAATGCGGAGACTTCTCATGGGGATGGGCCGGAAGTATCTGCTATGACCACTTGAATAATGCCATCTGGGTAGGAACCAGTATCAATATCTATGTTTACGATTTGAAAACACAAACGCTCACCGAACCATTCAAGGGCATGAACCTAGGTGGAATTGAAGGTTGTACAGGATACTACATAGATAAGGATAACCACCTGTGGCTGGGACTTACAGAAGGACTTTGCCGAATAGATTTAAGCAGTTTGAAAACCCCTAGACTGATTTATCAACTCTGGAGGATCAAGCTAGACGAACCGGAGTCAAAGTTAAAGGAAAGGGTAACCTACATCACCCAGTCTAAAGACAGAACCCTTTGGATAGGCAGCAACGGATATGGTTTCTACAAATCCTCACCAACAGAAAACGGAGAATATACCTTCCGCTCCTTCACCACCGAAGACGGACTGATAAACAACAGTGTCCGCTGCATATCGGAAGATAAAGAAGGGTATCTTTGGATTACCACCACCAACGGACTCTCCCGCTTCAATCCTAACAACAACAGCTTCTTTAACTATACCCGGAAAGACGGGCTATTATCCAACCAGTTCTATTGGAACGCAATATGCCGTGCCGCCAATGGAGATTTATATATAGGAAGTACCAAAGGACTGTCTGTGGTCAAGCCGGTCATAGATATAAACCCGAAGGAAGCTGTTCCCTTGGCGTTTACCCATGTCCGTGTGGCAAATAAAGAGCGATTGTACACAAACGGTACCTTACAGTTACACGAACGCGACAAATCTCTCTATATTGAATTTGCCGCATTGGATTATGATGCATCGACATTTGCCAATTATTATTACCGCTTGAAAGGATTTGACGACAAATGGATAAAAGTACCGGCCAACAGACGACAAGCCGCCTATACCAATCTGCGTCCCGGCAACTATACTTTCGAACTGCGTTATGCACCCGACGGCAAACAATGGCTGGAAGAAATGGCAGAACTCCACATTGCCGTATCACCTTATTTCTATAAAACCATCTGGTTCATTCTGTCCATATTGGTTCTTCTATCTTTCCTTATATATAAGGTATTATCATGGAGGCTTCGTTCGTTAAAAGAACAACAAGAAATACTCCACATCAAAGTAGAGGAACGTACCCGTGAACTGGAAGAACAGAAAAAACTGCTTTCCACTCAGGCAAGCGAGCTCTATCGTCAAAACCAACTATTAAAACAGCAAAACGAAAAAATAACCAAACAAAAAGGGCAACTGATCCAAATGTCAAAAAAGGTGCAGGAATTGACGGTTGACAAACTCGCCTTCTTCACCAATATCACCCATGAATTCCGTACTCCGTTGACATTAATCGTAGGACCTATAGAAAGAGCATTGAAACTAAGCTACAATCCTCAAGTCATTGAACAATTACATTTTGTGGAGCGCAACTCAAAATACTTGCTCTCACTGGTCAACCAATTAATGGACTTCCGCAAAGTAGAATCAGGGAAAATGGAAATTGTCCGCAACCCGGGCAATTTTGCCAAATTACTCAATGAACTACTAGTACCCTTCGACGCATATGCTTCCGAAAGAGGAATAACCATCGAACGTCGCTTCCGCCTTCCTTCATGTGAAATAATGTACGATGAGGATGCCATGCATAAAGTGATTGTCAATTTAATAGGAAATGCTTTGAAATTTACCCCCAAAGGAGGACAAATTACCATCTATGCCACCCCCCTCCGCCAGGAAGAGCAGGAAAAGTTATTCATCTGTATTCGGGATACAGGACCAGGACTTCCCGAAGAAGAGATAGACAAAGTATTCAACCGCTTCTACCAATCACAAAATAAGACGCATTCCTCTATCAACGGACAAAGCGGGACTGGAATCGGTCTCTATCTATGCAAACGAATTGTCCAGTTGCATGGAGGTTCAATTTGTGCCAAGAATAATCAGAGCAAAGGATGTTCTTTCCGTATTTTACTTCCTTTGCAATATGCCGATGCGGACAGTCTGCCCACACCAACAGAGCAAGTTAAAGAACCGGTCGACTCTCCGATGACATTGCAACCTGCCACCAATGGAAAACTGACGATTCTGGTAGTAGAAGACAACAAAGATATGCGCGACTATATCCGTTCCATTCTGACCGAATATTATAACGTACTTGAAGCATCCCAAGGTGAAGAAGCATTGACTGTGCTCCAATCCCAAAACGTGGATTTTATTGTTAGCGACCTGATGATGCCTGTCATGGATGGCATGGAACTGTCCCGCCGGGTAAAATCCAATTTCGCCATCTCACATATCCCCTTCCTGATGCTCACAGCCAAAACATCCAACGAATCGCGCATTGAAAGTTTCCGTATAGGTGTAGACGAGTACCTTTTAAAACCATTTGATGACACTTTGCTGCTGGCCCGGATATCCAATATACTGGAAAACCGCAAACGTTTCCAACAAAAGTTCTCATACAGTATGGACGTGGATGCACTGAATATCGAAAAAGAATCCAGTGACAAGAAATTCCTGGACAAGGCGATGCAGATTGTGAAAGAAAACTATAAGAACTCCTATTACGAAATAAGCGATTTCATCGAAGCAATGGGGGTAAGCAAAAGTTTGATGAACAAAAAAATGCAAAATCTGACGGGACAGTCTGCCGGACAATTCATGCGTAACTACCGACTGAATCTTGCGCGGGAACTTATTATCCGTAACCGGCTGACGCACAATATGAATATATCTGAGATAGCATACGAAGTAGGATTCAATGATCCCAAATACTTCACACGCTGCTTTACAAAACATTTCGGAACAACACCCAGTTCGATGATGGAGAATGGAACCGACTGACTTATTCCAGAGCGTAAAATGAACGGATTGTATACCATAAATGCTCCGTTTTTCTACGCTCTCGTCTCGCTAAATAAATTATCTTTGCTCTACATTATAACAGCATATTTAATACCCATGAAAAAACAATTTATGACTTGGCTGCTTGCCATCACTACAATGTCAGCTTTTGCCCAACAAGCTACAGTTACAGGACCCGACTCCTTTTTAAGAGTAAATGTATCCGTAAAACAAGGCATCCCCGTTTATTCCGTCACCTATAAGGACAGAACCATCCTGGAAGATTCACCTTTAGGTTTCATTGCCAATGTGGGGGACTTCAGCCGGGATATGACTTTCACCGGACAAAAAGAGAATAAAATAGATAAAACCTATACACAAGACCGTATCAAACAATCACAAATTCATTATCAAGCCAATGAACTTACATGCACCTTTACCAATAAAGAAAAGAAAAATATAAATATAATATTCCGCGTAAGCAACAACGATATTGCTTTCCGCTACGAAATGCCCAAATATGGCGATACAGGAAGCATAGTGATAGAAAAAGAAACGACAGGTTTTGACTTCCCATCCTTCACCACTACTTTCCTGTGCCCGCAAAGTGACGCCATGATAGGTTGGAAACGCACCAAACCCAGCTATGAGGAAGAATATAAGGCTGACGCTCCTATGAATGTACGTTCACAATATGGGCACGGTTACACATTTCCTTGTCTGTTCCATGTAGGAGAAAATGGCTGGGCACTTATCAGTGAAACCGGAGTAGACAGCAAATACTGTGGCTCACACTTAAGCGATGCTACTGCCGACGGACTTATACCATCGCTTTCCCCATGCCCGAAGAAAACAACGGTAACGGCACGGCATCTCCCGGCCTTGCATTGCCCGGTTCCACTCCCTGGCGTACTATTACTGTAGGCGAAAACCTAAAGCCGATTGTAGAGACAACGATTCCATGGGATGTCGTGGAACCTCTTTACCCAACGGAGCATACATACAAAATGGGACGCGGAACCTGGAGCTGGATACTTTGGCAAGATGGAAGCATCAATTTCGATGACCAGAAAAAATATGTAGACCTCGCCGCCGCCATGGGATATGAATATGTATTGATAGACAACTGGTGGGATACCAACATCGGCCGTGAACGTATGAAAGACTTCATAGACTATGCACACAGCAAGAAGGTTGATGTATTTTTATGGTATAGTTCCAGCGGCTACTGGAATGATATAGTGCAAGGTCCTACCAATTATATGGACAATCCCATTATCCGTAAAAAGGAAATGAAATGGCTGCATAATATAGGAGTAAAAGGAATCAAAGTAGACTTCTTCGGAGGTGACAAGCAGGAAACCATGCGTCTGTACGAAGCCATCCTGAGCGATGCGGATGATCATGGACTGATGGTCATTTTCCACGGCTGTACCCTTCCTCGCGGATGGGAGCGTATGTATCCTAATTATGTAGGAAGTGAAGCCGTGCTCGCATCGGAAAACCTGATTTTCCAACAACATTTTTGCGATGAAGAAGCATTTAATGCCTGTCTACATCCATTTATCCGCAACACCATCGGTTGCATGGAGTTTGGTGGCACATTCCTCAACAAACGCCTCAACCGCAACAATGACGGCGGAAGCATACGCAAGACCACTGATGTATTCCAACTGGCAACAGCCGTTTTATTCCAAAATCCTATTCAGAATTTTGCGTTGGCGCCTAATAACCTGACCGATGCCCCTCAAGTTTGTTTGGATTTCATGAAGCAAGTTCCCACCACATGGGACGAAACAAGATTCATTGACGGCTATCCGGGCAAATACGTAGTCTGGCACGCCGGCATGCCGATCAATGGTATATAGCCGGAATCAATGCACAAAAAGAACCGCTGAAATTAAAGTTGAACCTTCCCATGTGTACTAAAGGAGATAAAGTGATGCTTTATCAGGACGATAAAAAACTAAATCCTCACGCTGAAGAGATAACATTAAAAAGGAATGATGAAGTCAGCATTACGATGCAGGCGGAAGGAGGATTTTTACTTGTGAAATAATTCCTTTCAGAGAATTGTATTTTATCCCTCATGTAGCCGGACAGTCCTTCATCAGGTTGTCCGGTACATGATTTTTTATAAAAAAGCCTTCTCCTGAGCCTATCTCACCGCCTCCAAAAGACATAAACTATAAGCGAAATAAATACATTTTTTCCCATTATTCATTCGTCCACCCTATAAAACCGTTTGTCCACCCCTGTTTACGGCATAAATTTTACTTTTGTCATGCAATCGGTACTCAACTTTCGGAAGAGACCCCTGCTTTTAAAATTTAATCCTAATCTTAAATATTATGAAGAATAGCTCCAGCATATTTATAAACTCTGTGGTTTGTCTACCTAGAGTATTCAACATTGGATTGTACAATAATCCAACATCTCAATTCAATATATCAGCAACAATTTAATCTACTAATTTAATACTTAAAAAATGAGGAAACATTTATTATTTTCCGTAATGCTTAGTCTGTGTGCTATGGGTGGCATGATGGTGTATTCCACACCTGTTATGGCTACCGTGGCGCAATCTCCGACTATCAAGGTTCGCGGTCAAGTTATCGATGAACAAGGTGAACCCCTCACAGGAGCTACCGTCAGAATCAAAGACGGACAAGGCGGAACCATTACTGATGTGGACGGAAACTTCCAATTGGAGGTTGCCGGTAACGCTATCCTTTCGATAAGCTATGTAGGCTACAAGGATCGTGAAGTAGCTGTTCGTAACCGTGCCATTATTGAATCCATCCAATTGCAACCCGACAATCAGATGCTTGAGCAGGTAGTTGTCATCGGTTATGGTACACAGAAGAAATCCGACTTGACTGGTTCCGTAGCCGTAGTAGATGCGGAAGCCCTGAAACAGACATCCCATTCCAATATCTCCACCATGCTAGAAGGTAAAGTATCAGGCGTACAAGTCACTTCTGACGGACAACCCGGTGCCGACCCTACTGTCCGCATCCGTGGTGTCGGATCTTTCGGTGACACTTCTCCTCTTTATGTTATCGATGGTGTTCCTATGGGTACCTCCATCCGCGATTTCTCTTCAAACGATATTGAAACCATCCAAATCCTAAAGGACGCATCAGCCGCTGCATCTACGGTTCGCGCGCCGCCAACGGTGTGGTCATCATCACTACCAAACGCGGTCAGAAAGACCAACCGCTGAAAGTAGACTACAATGGCTACGTGGGTATGGACTATATCCCCAGTAATGTCTATGATGTAATGGATGCCGACCAATACAGCCAATACATCGGTCAGGCATGTACCAACTCCAACACTCCGCTGCCCGGCGGTTACAAGCTGGACAGTACCACCGGAAAATATCATTTCCAGGACAACACCAATACCAACTGGTTTAAAGAAGTATTCAAAACAGGTATCCGTCAGAATCACAATGTGAATCTCTCCGGTGGCGGCGCCACAACACCTATAATGTTTCATTAGACTACTACAACCAGAAAGGAACACTGGAAGGCGCCGGTCCTAACTATGAACGTTACACGGCACGTGTCAACAACACGATGGACACCAAATTCATCAAGTTCCATACCAGCCTTGTCTACTCTCACTCCGATCAAGACAACATGGGGTTGTCAAACGCTTCCGAATACGTTCAAGGTCTGTATGGCGACGTAACCAATGTGCTGCGTGGTACTTTGCTGATGCAGCCCACCATCAAAGCCTATGACAACTCTACTTGGGTACTTGACAATCTGGTAGGTATCGCCAATAACTTCAACTATGACTCTTACGGCTATGGTGTTTACTACGATACTGTACATGGTGACATTTCGGCTTCCAACCCCTTGCTGGTCAACAATCTGCTGAAGCGCAACACCCGCGTGGACCGCTTCGTAGGAACAGCTTCTGCCGATGTGGATCTCCTGAAGATGATTGGCGTTGACAGCAAGAATCACAAGCTCAACTATAAAGTCAATCTCTCTTACAGCAAAACCCATTGCAAGGACTTCACCTGGATTCCCGCATGGGTACAGAGCAATCGTGTCTATCTGGCCAAGAGCAACGAACGCCTCACCAAGCTAGCCGTTCTTATGCCGATGCTTTGATTGAAAACGTGCTGACTTATGATGCTACCGTCGGCAAACACCATTTTAACCTGGTAGCCGGCCAGACTTACGAAGAAGAAAACACCGACCTGTTGACAGGCTGGGGCGTCAACTTCACCGAGCCTTACTTCCTGCAACTTCAGAATGCCGCCAACACTTATGCCGAAAGCTTCGAATACAAACACACCATCCTCTCTTACATCGGGCGTATCAACTACAACTACGATGACCGTTACCTGTTCTCGGCAACCGTGCGCCGCGACGGCAGTTCCCGCTTGTCCAAGAATATCCGTTGGGGTACTTTCCCCTCCGTATCTTTAGGATGGCGTTTTGACAAGGAAACTTTTTTCCCCTTCAACAGAAACATTGTCAACATGTTCAAGGTACGCGCCAGCTATGGTGAACTCGGTAACGAAAACATCGGTGAATACATGTATCAGGCTGTAATGGCACGTAACAACATGACTTATAGCTTTGGTAACACACCCATCACCGGTTCTGCCATTTCTACTTTCGTAGACAATAACCTTTCTTGGGAAAAGAAGAAAAGCTACAACGTAGGTATCGACCTCGCCTTCTTCAACAACCGTTTGGAATTCACCGCTGAATGGTACAAGAATACCAGTGAAGACCTGCTGTATGCCGTTCCAGTTCCTGAGCAAGCCGGTGTATCCAACACCACTGTAACGATGAACGCCGCCTCGATGAATAACTCAGGTTTTGAATTTACGACTACCTACCGCAACCGCGACCACGACTTCAAATATGAAGTGTCAGCCAACTTGAGCACCATCCGTAACCGCGTAACCTCATTGGGCTTCGGTACCGATTCATATATATCCGGTGCCTACATCACCAACGTAGGTGAAGAAATCGGTAAGTTCTACGGATGGGTTTATGACGCATCGCCCGCACACAAGCCGACCTGGACAACCATGCCACACAAGAAGGTGCCCAGATTGGTGACTGCCTCTATAAGGACGTAAGCGGTCCCGACGGAAAGCCCGATGGAAAGGTGGATGCCTATGACCAAGTAGTACTGGGCAGCGGTATGCCTAAGATCAACTTCGGTTTGAACGCCCGCTTTGAATACAAACGTTTCGATCTGAGCATCGCTACGTTCGGTGCACTCAACTATCACGTAAGCGATGATATCCACAACTCTCTGAACTCCTGCTACGGCTGGGGCAACAAAGATGTAGCCATGCTTGACGCGAACCGTTTCAGTGAAGACGGCAGTACCTATCTTTCCAACGTGCCACGTACCTATGTTACCAACAGTGCCAGCTTGGCCTGGAATGATCTCTTCAGCGACCGCAAAATTCAGAACGCAGCTTATTGGAAAATTGCAATATAGAATTGGGCTACAACTTCCCCAACGAATGGTTTGGCAAATACATATCCGACGTACGTCTCTATGTGTCAGCACAGAACTTACACACATTCACCGGGTACAAAGGTTATAATGTAGACTATGCAGGAGGTACCTTCACACCGGGATATAACTTCTGTTCTTATCCTACCGCACGTACCTTCATGTGTGGTGTTCATTTCACTTTCTAATCACTAAAAACATAACAATATGAAACTCAATAAATATGCATTGGCTCTCATTTTGGGATTAGGCACATTGGCTTCTTGCAATGATAATTTGGAGCTGTTGAATCCCAACCAGCAAACCTCAAACACATTCGGCTTCAATGCCGATGATTTGGAAGAGAGCGTTATTGCCGCCTATAACCATATCCGTATGGAAGGTTCTTACGCCCGTGTAGGCTACACCATCGACGTGTGTCGTGGTGATGAAGCATGGAACTCATCACAAGTATGGTATCTGCCTTTCGATGACCTGAATGCGGAAGTAACCTCGGACATCACGTGGTGGCCCTGGCGCGAATGGTACTATACCATTAATGTATGTAATTTTGCCATTTCCCGTTGCGATGAAGACAACAGCCAGCTTTCCGAGAAAATGAAACGCATCAAAGGACAAGTACTCTTCCTGCGTGGCCTGTCATACTACAATCTGGTTGGTTATTACCAGAACCCACCCCTCATCACAGATTATGCTACCTATTCTTCATTGGATGGACTTTATACCGGCAACAGCACATACGATGCCGTACTCGACCAAGTGGAAAGTGACTTCAAAGAAGCCATGGAATTGTTACCCTCACGAGATCAAGGTGGTGAATGGGAAAAAGGACGTGCCACCTGCGGTGCCGCAGCCGGCTACTATGCCCGTGCGCTCATGACACGCCATAAATTCAAAGATGCCCTTACTGTGCTGAAAGACATTATCGGCAAGAAATATGGTACTTATGAACTGATGGATAACTATGGCGACAACTTTCGTGAAGGTCCTGCCTATGAGAACAACAAAGAAAGCCTTTTCGAAGTGCAATTCCTCGACTTGGAATCACAAGGAACCGATGACGAGTGGACTCCGGTGAACACCAGTCCGAATGCCACCCAAGGTTCGGCCATCGAGAGTAACTTCGCTCCCGGCAATTATGGTGGTTGGGCAGACATCTCGGCTTCCCCGTGGCTCTACCATCTCTTCAAAGCTGAGCGTACAACTGACGGGAAACTCGACCCACGTCTGTACTGGACCATCGGTACTTATGAATCCGACTGGGAAGATTTCGAGTTTGGTAATGTAGCTATACGAACAAACTTACAGCCACTGACAACATCGTAACCAACAACACATACGGTGGTCTGCCCATCGCCAAGTTCACAAACCTTCGTACCGGTCTCTATAGCACGGTTATTACAGGTTTGCACGATGGAATCAACTTGCGTCTGATGCGTTACTCCGATGTGCTGCTCCGCGCCGCCGAATGTGAAAACGAAGTCAACGGCCCCACACAACAGGCCATCGACTGGATTAACGAAGTGCGCAACCGTGCTGACTTGCCCGACCTTGAACTGGCTGACTTCCCTACAGCCGACAAACTCTTCGAGCAGATTGCCAATGTGGAGCGTCCGAAGGAATTCGGGTGCGAGTTCGGACGCGGATTCGACCTTATCCGCTGGGGATTCTTCTATAAGAATGACCGTTTGCAACAACTCAAGGAACACAGCGTCGTACGCCGTTCTTTAATCGGAACCAAGGACCCTGTAAACTACAACGATATCGCAACCGATCCCGAACTGAAAAGTTCTTTCGACACTTACTTACCCGGACACGAATTCCTGCCCATCGTACAGCAGTTGTTGAACAAGAACCCCAATTTGAGTGGTAACTCCGCGAACTTCAGCACAGACAACTCTACTTATTTCAGTGAAAATGGATGGACAGTTCGTCCGGTTGTTGACTTAAGCAAATAAACAAACCTATTAAAATTTAAGACAATGAGAATACTCAGAAAATTAGTATACGTTTGCTGTTCCATCACCTTGGGGTTGATGGCATTGTCAAGCTGCGAGGGTGGCGAGTTATATGATGTAAACGCCCCTGACTGGATCTCCGAGAAAGTGGACTCTATAGCAGATTCAAAGAAAGAGCCGGAAGAAGAAGTACTGGAAGGTATGCAGGAAGATGTCTACTCCTTCGGTAACACAGACTACACCTCCGGTTTCTGGACAGCTTTCTCCAAGTATTACGTCGTGCCCGACGGGCAGAAATGGCATGGGGTGTTCAATCTCAACATCAATCCCGCCGACAATACCTATTATAAAAACTTCGCCCTCGTCATTACCAACGATACAGACCGTGGAGGAGAAGGATATACGGAATATGGTGCTTATCGTTTTGACACTACAAACGATACTTTGGCCTATAACTCCCAATGGGGTTCCCATCTTTTTTTCAAATACACATCCAGCACACTGATGCTGTCACCCGTTGATAATCTGGACGAAACTGTACAGAAATTGGGCGGCAAAGTGACACTCACCGTAGACCGAACCAGTGAAAATGCCTTCTCTATCAAAATCCAGAACGCCTCGGCAACCAAAACCTACAAACAGCCGTACAAGTTACCCAATCTGAATATAGACAAGAGCAATACCAACATCCGCTGTTTCCTAGTACCTGAAGGCTCTTATATCAACTTCTTACAATCAAACATCATTCCTATCGGTGGCCTTACTTCTGCCGAGGACAAGAATCCGCTCTCGATGGTACTGCAAAATGTACCCGATCAGGTCAATGCCGGCACTTCACTCGAAGAAGCCGTGGTCGGTATTACTGCCGTCGTCAGCTTCGAAGAAGGGGTGACTAAGACCGTAACCGCCGAAGAACTCCAGTTCACCGCCATCCCCAATATGGAAGAACTGGGTACGAAGACACTGGTAGCCATCTATAACAAGACCTTCAAGGGTGAGAATTGCAACTTGCCGGTGGTAGCCAATGCTACGTTTGAAGTAGTGGAAAAGATTGTATCCATCCAAGTGACGGCTCAACCTACACATACACAATATTACTATTATACTTCGGCTGCAACCGAAGCGATGACGGATCGTACGCTGGCATTCCTTCCGGAAGGATTGAAAGTAACGGCTACTTATGCCGACGGAAGCACCCAAATTATTGACAACACAAAACTCAGTTTCTCTGCCATTGTCGCCAAAGCCGGTACACAGACCGTAACCATTACTGCCGATGAAGCTACCGCTACCGTAGCAGTTAAAGTGGCCGAATCAACAGTTTCCACTGTCAGCAACTCTGCAGACATTCTGGGAACCGAAGACAATACAACGGAGTGGTGGACTGTCTTTTCTGACAATTTCAACGTGCCGACCGGTGAAACTAAGTCCATCAGCTTCACCAATTACACCAGCCTGGCTAATAACTGGAGCAACTTCGCTGTCGTTCTCCGCAAAGCCGATCTTGCCGAATATGCAGTGGTACGCGCCGACAACTATGGATGGGGTGCAGGATACGATGGAAATGCCAGCCTCGTTCACAACGGTACACAAGGCGACTGGGCTACTTGGCTTGCCGATATGAACGGAGCCAAAGTCACCGTCTACGTGACCAATTGCGGCAATGGTACAACCGACATTCAGGCGGTAATGGAAGGCACTTCAGGTACCTCCTATGCCCAATACTATTTAGGGATCAACAAAGTAGATATGAACGACTTGAACTTCGCTTTAACGATTGAAGGCGGACATCTCGTCTTCTAAGCCGAATCAGTAATCACACAAACCATGCCGTTTTCCTCAGGAACCAGAAGAAGCGGCATGGCCTTTAAACTATCAACAGATGAAAAAACTATTATCCCTGTGGATGTTCTTACCAATATTTCTTGTTTTAGCCGCTTGTTCTGACAACAGCGAAGATATAGACCGCTATTATGCAACTGTAAGTACTCCGAAAGTAACTACAACCACACCCACCTCATTGACCGTCACCGCATCGGTTACGGGTGATCTGAACCAAATAGTCAAGAAAGGCTTCTGTTACAGTACAGCAACTTCCACACCGACTATCAAAGACCACGTGGTGAATGCCGATGAGAATTTCAGCGCCACCCTCTCAACCTTGACCACCGGTACCTCTTACTATATCCGTGCATACGTCTACTGTGACAGCCGCTATGTCTATTCTGAGGTGATCACGGCCACCACAGAAAGTTTAAGCTTAGACGATGAACTCAAGAATTATGTGGCCCCCACCTACGCCGATGACTATACCTCGATAAGTGACTGGAGCAAACGCTCTCAATGGAATCTTGCCAACGTACACGACCCCTCGGTGGTATTGGCCGAAGATGGTTATTATTACATGTATCAGACAGATGCTTCCTATGGAAACGCCCACACGGCAGGCGGGCACTTCCACAGTCGTCGTTCCAAAGACCTTGTCAACTGGGAATACCTCGCGGTACAATGAAGAACCTGCGAATGGGTAGTACCTAAGCTCAATGAAATACGCAAAGAAATGGGACTTGCCGAAGTTAACCCTAATATTAATGACTTCGGCTATTGGGCTCCCGTAGTACGCAAGGTAAAGAACGGCCTCTATCGCATGTACTATTCCATCGTCTGCCCTGCACACTCAACGGTGCCAACACCTGGTCGGAGCGCGCCTTCATCGGCCTGATGGAAAACAACGACCCCGCCAACAACAACGGCTGGGTGGACAAAGGCTACGTCATCACCAATGCTTCTGACAAAGGACTTAACTTCAACATAAAGCCAAATGACTGGGCCAATTGCTACTACAAATGGAATGCCATCGACCCCTCTTACATCATCACGCCCGAAGGCGAACACTGGTTGGTCTACGGTTCATGGCATAGCGGCATAGCTGCTCTCAAACTCAATGGCGAGACAGGCAAGCCTGCCGAAACTTTGGGCCAGCCTTGGGCTACAGGCCAAGCACCTGCTGAGTATGGTCAGTTAATCGCCACCCGCCAGACAGGTAACCGCTGGCAAGCCAGTGAAGGTCCAGAAATTATTTACCGTGATGGCTACTACTACCTCTTCCTGGCCTACGACGCCCTTGACGTGCCCTACAACACCCGTGTAGTCCGTTCGAAGAGCATCACTGGTCCCTACGTAGGCATTGACGGCAAAGACGTGACCGCCGGTGCCGATGCACTGCCCATAGTGACCCATCCCTATAAATTCAGCAAAGGTTACGGCTGGGTAGGCATCGCCACTGTGCTATCTTCGATGATGCAAAGACAACTGGTTCTACGTCTCACAAGGTCGCATGCCTAAGGATGTTCCGGGCATCAACGCCAGTAACGCCATCATGATGGGACATCTACGCAGCATCCGCTGGACGAAAAACGGTTGGCCTCTCGTAATGCCCGAACGTTACGGAGCCGTTCCCAAAGTAGCCATCACCGAAGAAGAATTGCCCGGCAATTGGGAACACATCGACCTTACATACAAATATGGAGAGCAGAGAACTTCAGCAACAATGACCCTCGCCGCCGACCACACTATCACCGAAGGTACCTGGAAAGGCAGTATGTGGAGCTATGACGCCGGCCAACAGATTCTGACTGTTAACGGAGTGGAACTTTATCTGCAACGTGAAACCGATTGGGAAGCCAATCCACGTACCCATACCATCGTCTATGCCGGCTATGCCAACAACAAGACGTATTGGGGAAAGAAATCCAAATAACATTCCCGCTCCCGCACGCAAACTTCATATAGAAACAGGACCACTGCCCCTCAAAACAACACCAATGTTTATGGGGCAGTGGTCCTGTTTTACAAGTCAATAGCAGAAATTAAAGATCATTAAACAGATACAAGAGAAACCTATTTCATGAAAAGGAAAAAGAGTTAGGTTCCCTAATCTCCATACAAAAAATCATTATTTTGTTCTTTTACGTTCAAAGACAACCTTTTATCCTAATTCTTACTTTTATTTATCACCATAAATCTCTATTCCTTAAACCAACAAACATCATTTGTAGACAAGCAGAGGACACCAGCATCAGATTTTTTGTTAATTATTAGCCAAATACACACTTTAATTTATAACTTTGCAATTCTAATAGAATGAATTATGGAAAATAAACTAACCATTTACAATACATTAAGCCGTCAAAAGGAACTTTTCGTTCCCCTGCATGCCCCTCATGTAGGTATGTATGTATGCGGTCCTACCGTATATGGCGACGCCATTTAGGACACGCACGTCCCGCCATCACGTTCGATATCCTGTTCCGTTATCTTACCCATCTGGGATACAAGGTACGTTATGTCCGTAACATTACCGATGTCGGTCATCTGGAACACGATGCAGACGAAGGTGAAGATAAAATCGCCAAAAAGGCCCGTTTGGAACAATTGGAACCCATGGAAGTAGTACAATATTACCTCAATCGCTACCACAAGGCAATGGAAGCCTTGAATGTACTTCCACCCAGTATCGAGCCACATGCATCAGGTCATATCATTGAACAGATAGAGCTGGTAGAAGAAATTCTGAAAAACGGCTATGCTTATGAAAGTGAAGGTTCCGTTTATTTCGATGTAGCAAAATACAACAAAGACCATCATTACGGCAAACTGTCCGGCCGTAACCTGGACGATGTGCTGAACACCACCCGCGAACTGGACGGTCAAAGCGAGAAGCGTAATCCTGCCGATTTCGCTCTGTGGAAATGTGCACAACCCGAACATATCATGCGCTGGCCAAGCCCGTGGAGTAACGGTTTTCCCGGTTGGCATTGTGAATGTACTGCAATGGGCAAAAAATATTTGGGCGAGCATTTCGATATTCATGGAGGGGGAATGGACTTAATTTTCCCACACCACGAATGTGAGATCGCACAAAGCGTGGCTTCACAAGGAGATGACATGGTTCACTATTGGATGCACAACAACATGATTACCATTAATGGGCAGAAGATGGGAAAATCATACGGCAACTTTATTAACTTGGATGAGTTCTTTCACGGTACTCACAAGTTACTGACACAAGCCTACAGCCCCATGACCATCCGTTTCTTCATCCTTCAGGCACATTACCGCAGTACAGTGGACTTCAGTAACGAAGCATTACAAGCAGCCGAAAAAGGATTGGAACGGCTGACAGAAGCTGTAAAAGGTCTTGAACGCATCACCCCAAGCGCACAAACCACCGGCATAGAAGGCGTAAAAGACTTACGTGAAAAATGCTATACAGCCATGAACGATGACCTGAACTCACCGATTGTCATCGCCCATCTGTTTGACGGCGCCCGTATGATCAACACAGTGCTTGATAAAAAAGCGACCCTTTCCGCCGAAGATCTGGAAGAGCTGAAAAGTGTGTTCCATCTCTTTATGTATGAAATCTTGGGTATAAAAGAAGAAGCCGCCAATAACGAGGCACGTGAAGAGGCATATGGCAAAGTAGTAGATATGCTGCTGGAACAACGTATGAAAGCCAAAGCCAATAAAGACTGGGCTACAAGTGATAAAATCCGTGATGAGCTAGCCGCTCTTGGCTTTGAAGTGAAAGATACCAAAGATGGTTTCACATGGAGACTGAATAAATAGAATACGTAGAGCGGTACTATATTTTTTCACCACAGACTATACAGATTCACACAGATTATCCAACCTAACAATCAATGATTTAAGAAGCATCTGCGTTTATTTGTATAATCTGTGGTGAACCTTTCAGATAACCATCAAAACTGAAAAATCTCCCTTCGGATGGTAATACTTATTTTTAAATAACTATTTTTGCAGAAACTATACAAAACTGCTTATCACACCAATCCAATGCTAGTTGAGAATACAATAACTTTAGCGTCCCTATATAAGATTTTGTTTGAAGAAGAGCCACTGACACTCTCCGACCCATGTATGCAAAAACTGGAAGAGAGTTTCAATTTCCTGAAAACATTCTCTAACGACAAAATCATCTATGGCATCAATACCGGCTTTGGCCCCATGGCCCAATATCGTATTGAAGATGAATCCTTATCGCAATTACAATACAACATCATCCGCAGCCATGCCACCGGAGCCGGGCAACCTCTTCCGGAACGCTATGTCAAAGCCGCCATGGTAGCGCGTCTCTATACTTTTCTGCAAGGCAAATCCGGCGTACATAAAGAACTGGCGTTGCTCATTACCGAGTTTATCAATCGGGGGATTATTCCATACGTACCCGAACACGGCAGTGTGGGGGCCAGTGGTGATCTGGTACAACTCGCCCATATCGCCCTCACTCTGATTGGAGAAGGAGAAGTCTTTTACCAAGGCAAGAAAAGAGATACGGCCTCTGTGCTGGCGGAAAACGGATTGCAACCTTTTCAAATGCACATCCGCGAAGGGCTTTCAGTGACCAACGGCACTTCAGTCATGACAGGTATAGGTATTGTCAATCTGATTTACGCACGCCAACTTATGCAGTGGGCGGTAGGTGCATCTGTTATGATGAATGAAATAGCCGCCTCATACGATGACTTCATGTCTGAACCGCTGAACGGGGCCAAACAGCATGAAGGACAACAAGAGATAGCCCGCATGATGCGCCAATGGGTAAAAGGCAGCCTGTGTGTACGCAAAAGAGAGAATGAACTTTATAATGGGAAGCACGAAGAGAAGATCTTCACCCATAAAGTGCAGCCCTATTATTCGCTACGTTGCATTCCACAAATTCTAGGGCCGGTTTATGATGAATTACTCAATGCTGAAAAAGTATTGATAAACGAAATAAATTCAGCTTGTGACAACCCGATAGTGGACCCTGACACACAGAATGTATATCATGGTGGTAACTTCCACGGAGATTATGTATCTTTTGAAATGGACAAGTTGAAAATAGCAGTCACCAAACTGACGATGCTTGCCGAACGGCAGATTAATTACCTGTTTCACGACCGCATCAACGGCATTCTCCCCCCCTTTGTCAATATGGGAGTACTGGGATTGAACTATGGCTTGCAAGCATCACAATTTACCGCGACTTCTACCACGGCGGAGTGCCAGACTTTGTCTAATCCGATGTATGTGCATAGCATCCCCAACAACAATGACAACCAGGACATTGTAAGCATGGGTACCAATTCCGCCTTGATGGCAAAAACAGTCATTGAAAATGCTTATCAGGTGATGGCTATCCTGATGATGGGTATTGTACAAGCCATTGATTGTCTGGATATAGCCGACCGGATAAGCCCCCGGTCACAACAAGTATATAAAGAAATACGAGCATTTTTCCCTGTTTTCCGGGAAGATACACCTAAATATAAAGAGATAGAAAGCATGATGGTATATCTTAAAAAGGGAGGTTTCAAGAAAAATGAAATACGCATTAGTAACAGGAGGAAGCCGGGGAATCGGACGAGCCATTTGTCTGAAACTGGCCGAAATGGGATATCATATACTGATAAACTACCAAAGCAACGATACGGAAGCTGAAGCCACCCTGCAACAAATACGGGAACAAGGCTCGGATGGCGAACTGATGAAATTTGACGTGACAGATGCAGCAGCCACACACGCCGCACTGAACGGATGGATGGAACAGCATCCCGATACTTACATTGAGGTACTGGTGAACAATGCCGGTATACGCCGTGACAACCTGATGCTGTGGATGGAACAGGAAGAATGGAGCCGGGTACTGGATATCAGCCTGAACGGTTTCTTTAACGTCACCCAACCCTTGCTGAAGAATATGCTGGTAAAGCGATTCGGACGTATTATCAACATCGTCTCCCTGTCGGGGATCAAAGGAATGCCGGGACAAACAAATTATTCGGCAGCCAAAGGTGGAATCATAGCCGCTACCAAAGCGTTGGCGCAGGAAGTTGCCAAAAAACACGTGACGGTAAATGCCATAGCACCGGGATTTATCCGTACAGATATGACAGACGGAATTGATGAGAACGAGTGGAAAAACACATCCCGGCAGGACGCTTCGGCGAGCCCGGGGAAGTAGCCGCACTGGTAGGCTTCCTGGCATCCGGGCAAGCTTCCTACATTACCGGAGAAGTGATTTCCATCAATGGAGGATTATATACGTAAGCAAAAGATGAAAAGAGTAGTTATTACAGGAATGGGCATCTATTCGTGCATAGGCAGGAATCAAGAGGAAGTGAAAGAGTCACTGTTTCAAGGAAAGTCAGGCATCGGAATCGCTCCGGCTCGCAAAGAAATGGCTATTTCTCGGCGTTAACCGGTCTTGTCGAACGTCCCGATTTGAAGAAATTATTGGACCGCAAGAAACGCCATAGCCTTGCCGAGCAGGGAGAATACGCCTATATGGCTACCCTGGAAGCATTCCGGCAAGCCCGGATAGAAGAAAAGTTCCTGTTGGAGAACGAAGTCGGAATACTGTATGGCAATGACAGTAGTGCTGCTCCGGTTATTCAAGCAATAGATATTATCCGCGAGAAAAAGAATACGGCATTGGTTGGTTCCGGTTCTATTTTCCAGTCCATGAATTCCACCATTACCATGAATCTTTCGGTTATTTTCCATCTAAAAGGAATTAACTTCACTATATCGGGAGCCTGTGCCAGTGGTTCACACGCCATCGGCATGGCTTATCTGCTTATCAAGTCAGGACTTCAGGACTGCATTCTGTGCGGAGGAGCACAGGAAGTGAACCCTTATTCCGTGGGTAGTTTCGACGGGTTGGGAGCCTTCTCCGCCCGAGAAGACGAACCGGAAAAAGCATCCCGTCCATTCGATAAAAACCGTGACGGACTAGTACCTAGCGGCGGAGGCGCCAGTCTGGTGCTGGAAGTTATGAGTCAGCCGTAAAGCGCGGAGCGACTATCCTGGCAGAAGTCATAGGATACGGCTTTTCATCCAACGGAGATCACATTTCCGTACCCAATGTGGATGGCCCCAGACGCTCTCTACAAATGGCAGTCAAGGATGCGGGTATTCCTTTGGAAGAGATTGCATACATCAATGCACATGCCACATCCACTCCTGTAGGTGATTTGAACGAGGCAAAGGCCATAGCGGAAGTATTCGGGAGCCATCATCCCTACGTCACATCCACCAAATCACAGACCGGACATGAGATGTGGATGGCAGGAGCCAGTGAAGTTATTTACTCCACTTTGATGATGAACAACGGATTCATCGCACCCAACCTCAATTTTGAGGAGCCCGATGAAGCTTCTGCCCTGCTGAATATCCCTTCTCGAAGGTAGAAACGGAATTTGACACATTCTTATCCAACTCATTCGGATTCGGAGGAACCAATTCCTCACTGATTATCCGCAAATTCAAAGAAAACAATTAATTTAAACCAATATATAAATTTATGACCAACGAAGAAATCATCGAAAAGATCAGAACCACCCTGGCCGAAGAATTTGAGATTGATGTAGAATTGATTCAGCCGGACGCCCCTTTGATGCAAACCTTGGAATTGGATAGCCTTGATTTGGTAGATATGGTAGTACTGATTGACAGGAATTTCGGTTTCACCGTGACAGCCAAAGACTTTGCCGGTATCAAAACCTTCCAGGATTTCTATAATCTGGTAATTTCGCACATACAAAAAGAAGACTGATGCCCGAAACATGGAAAGGTAAAACAAGAGGAGGTACATTCGGATACATGTTCTTCATCTACATGATTCGCTGTCTGGGTATCACTGCGGCTTACGGCTTTCTGTCATTGGTCGTCCTCTATTTTATACCTTTCGCACCGAAAGCTACCGCCAGTACCTGGCAATACGCACGGAACAGACTGAAATACGGACGTGCCAAAGCCGCCGGACTGTTATTGAAAAATTACTACCGGCTGGGGCAGATATTGATTGACAAAGTAGCCATCGGCAATGGGATGGCAGACAAATATCATTTCGAGTTCGAGAACTATCAGGCATTTTTGAACGTACTGAATGGAAACACCGGCGTAATTATGATAGGTGCCCATGTAGGTAATTGGGAAATAGGTGCTCCTTTCTTCGATGAATACGGCAAAAAAATCAATATTGTCATGTTTGATGCCGAACACGAACGGATAAAAGAGATTCTGGAAAAGAATGCCTCCACACGCGATTATAAAATAATTCCCGTGAATGAAGACAATCTGACCCATGTATTCCGTATTACAGAGGCACTGGAGCGCAAAGAATATGTCTGCTTTCAAGGTGACCGCTATCTGAATAAAGAGAAATTACTCAGCAGTCCGTTCATGGGAAAAGAAGCCGAATTTCCGATGGGTCCTTTCCTGCTGGCTTCCAAAATGAGAGTACCTGTCGTATTCTATTTTGCCATGCGTGAAGCGAAAAAAAACTATCGTTTCCATTTCTTTATTGCCGAGGCGGTGGTACATACCAAAGAGAAGCGGGCCGAACAAGCATTATTGGAGCAATATACACAAACGCTGGAAAAAATCGTCCGGCAGTATCCGGAACAATGGTTCAATTACTACCCGTTCTGGGCATAAATACAAATCTGGATTATGATGCATAAAAGATATACAAAAGAGCAATTGACAGCTGTAGAGGCACAAAGACTGGCGCAAGAGATCGCTTTCGGTCCCGTGGTATTCCAAGTTTCACGTCTGATGTTGAAATTCGGAATATTCCAATTGCTGGTCGACAAACGGAAAGGATACACGCTGCAAGAAATCAGTGTGCAGACCGGACTGACACGCTATGCAGCACAAGTATTACTGGAAGCATCGCTGACCATCGGAACCATCCTGTTGGAAGAAGACCGCTATGTACTGGCCAAGGCAGGCTGGTTTCTGCTGAATGATAAAATGGCACGTGTCAATATGGAATTCAATCACGATGTGAACTATCAAGGACTTTTCTATCTGGAAGAGGCTCTTTTAAATGGTCAGCCGGAAGGATTGAAAGTATTCGGCGGATGGCCTACCATTTACGAAGGACTTTCCCAACTGCCGGAACAGGTACAGAAAAGCTGGTTTGGCTTTGACCATTTCTACTCGGACAACTCGTTCAGCCAGGCATTAGAAATTGTATTTCTTCACTCACCGAAACGACTGCTCGATATTGGTGGAAACACTGGCAGATGGGCAACCCGATGCGTCCAATATAATCAAGAAGTAGAAGTAACCATTGTGGATTTGCCTCAACAACTGGAAATGATGAGAAAACAAACTGCCGGCGTGCCCGGTGCAGAGCGCATCCATGGCCACGGCGCCAATCTGCTGGATCGGACCGTGCCCTTTCCTTCAGGCTTTGACGCCGTATGGATGAGCCAGTTTCTGGACTGCTTTTCGGAAGAGGAAGCAACCAGTATTCTAAGTCGTGTGGCACAGTCCGCCAGCAAAGACAGTAAAGTCTACATCATGGAAACGCTGTGGGACCGGCAGCCATACGAAACGGGCTCTTACTGCCTGACTCAAATCAGCCTTTACTTCACAGCCATGGCCAACGGCAACAGCAAGATGTTCCATTCGGATGACCTGATCCGCTGTATTAAAAATGCCGGACTGGAAGTGGAAGAGATTCATGATAACATAGGACTGGGACACAGTATCCTGCAATGCAGACTGAAATGAACAGAAAAGAAATCATTTGTCGGGGAGACGAACTGTTCCGGCTGATTCCACAACGTCCGCCCATGGTCATGATAGACCGTTTCTATGGGATAGAAGAAAATACATCCTGGTCAGGGCTGACCGTCACCCCCGATAATCTGTTTTGCCGGGACGGCGTATTACAGGAAACAGGAATCATAGAACACATCGCCCAATCAGCAGCGGCACGGGTAGGATATATCTATATGCTGCGAGAAGAGCCTGTACCACTAGGCTTTATCGGCTCTGTAGAAAAAATGAAAATATTCCGTCTTCCTTCTGCCGGAGCAGAATTATATACCGGAATAACCATTGTGCAGGAAGTATTCGATATCACACTGATTACCGCCGAGGTGAAAGAAAACGATGAACTTCTGGCCGAATGCCGGATGAAAATATATCTGAAAAAAGAATGAAACGAAAAACAAGTCCACAGCAGGCAGCACTGACAGACCGGACCACCATCAAGGTCCGCTTCAGTGAAATAGATTCCATGCAGATAGTATGGCATGGTGAATATGTGCGTTATTTCGAAGATGGACGTGAAGCTTTCGGAAAGCGATATGGCTTGGACTATATGAGCATCTACCGGGAAGGCTATGTAGTTCCTATCGTAGACCTGAGCTGCCAGTTCAAACAGTCGCTGTCATTCGGTGAGGAAGCCATTGTCGAGACACGGTATATTCATAGTGATGCTGCCAAAATCCTTTTTGAATACACCATCTACCGGGCATCAGACCAAAACATTGTGGCAACAGGAACCACTACACAGGTATTCCTGAATACAAATAGAGAACTGGAATTGGTTAATCCTGCCTTTTACATAGAGTGGAAAAAGAAATGGAACATCATCTGACTACCTATATCACCCATGATACCCTGATCAGCGCGCTGGGTTTCAGCACACAGGAAAATTTGGAAGCCATCCGGGCCTACCACAGTGGCATCACCCTGCAGACGGACAAACGGATTGCAGACACTCCCCTATTGGCAGCTACTATCTCGCAAGAGAGATTGCAACAACAGGCAGAAACAGCAGGAATAAGCGCATATACCCGGATGGAACAACTGTTATATTGACCATCAACGACCTCATCCGTCAGTCCGGACAAACTTTGGAGGATAAAACCTGCGGACTCATCCTCTCTACCACAAAAGGGAACATCGACTTACTGACCCGTCATACGGAACATCCCGATGAAGCGGTCTTTCTTTGGAAAATGGCAGAAAACATTGCCGGTTATTTCCATGCTGAGGAACGGGTACATGTCATCTCCAACGCCTGCATATCAGGAGTGTCAGCCCTTGTAACAGGAAAACGCATGATAGAGAACGGCATCTACCGCAAAGTAATTGTAGTGGGAGGTGACCTTCTCTCTCATTTCATCACCAGTGGTTTCCTGTCTTTCCGGTCCCTCAGCTCCCGTCCATGCCGTCCGTATGACAGCAACCGTGACGGACTGAACTTGGGAGAGGCTTGCGGAGCCGTATTACTAAGTACGGAAAAGACGCCAAATAGCATCATTCTCTCCGGAGGAGCCATAAGTAATGACGCCAACCATATCTCCGGCCCTTCCCGTACAGGAGACGGACTCTTTTTCGCTATCCGCCAAGCCATGCAGGAGGCAGGAACAGCCTCCAAAACATCAGCTTTGTCAATGCCCATGGCACGGCCACCGTATACAATGATGAAATGGAATCCAAAGCCCTCACGCTGGCTCATCTGGAACAAGTTCCCACACATAGCTTAAAACCCTATTTCGGGCATACCTTGGGAGCATCGGGAATCATTGAAAGCATTGTCTGTATGCACGAACTGAAACAAGGCATCCTGTTCGGCACTCCGGGTTACGAAACACCGGGTGTGCCTATGCCTATACCGGTCTATGCAACTCACCAACACATTCCGATGAAACATTGTGTAAAAACCGCTTCGGGATTCGGTGGGTGTAACGCAGCCATTGTCTTGTCTTTACCGGAATATGCTCCGTTCAAGGATGAGGACAACACCTTGCCCGAAATCCGATGTACACGGGAGGTTCGTATTGAAAACAGTTCTGTCTTCATAAACAACGAACTTATTTTTCATTCTGAAGAACCGGATTTCGGCATATTTATACGTGATACCTATAAAAAATCAGGCGGAAACAATATGAAATTCTATAAAATGGATGACCTTTGCAAACTGGGATATGTTGCCGCCGAATACTTACTGAAAGACAAGACATTCGCCCCACTGGAAATGGGGATGTTACTTGCCAACGCCACTTCATCCCTACATACGGATATCAGACACCAGCAACTGATAGACCAGGACGGAGACCGGGCAGCCAGTCCGGCTGTATTTGTTTACACACTACCAATGTAGTGTCCGGCGAGATTTGCATCCGCCACAAGATACAAGGGGAAAACACCTTTTTCATAACTAAAGCCTATCAGCCGGAGAAACTGGAAAGATACGCACGTATAGTCATGCAAAAAGGGAAACTGAACTATTGTATCATCGGATGGTGTGAATTATTGAAAAACACCTATAAAGCAGTATTTAAACTGATTGAAAAACAATAAAGAATATGGAAGAATTGATTGAGAAATTGAAAGTTGAATTAATAGAAGCATTGAATCTGGAAGAAATCACTCCGGAGGACATTGATAGTGAAGCACCTTTATTCGGAGACGACGGATTGGGTCTTGACTCGATTGACGCATTAGAGATTATCCTGATTCTGGAAAGGAATTATGGCATTAAAATAGAGAATCCTGCCAAAGGAAAGGAAATATTCTATTCGGTGCGTACCCTGCAGACTACATCACCGCCCATCAGAAATGAGGAAGATCTATGTCACCGGTCTGGGAGTGATTTCGGGCATAGGACAAGGAGTAAAAGAAAATCTGGACTCCTTAAAATCCGGAAAACACGGTATGGGGAAAATCACCCTTTTCCCCACCGTGCTTGACGTACCCGTGTCCGAAGTGAAACAAAGCAATGAAGAATTAAAGCAAATCCTGTTCCTTCCATCCGGCAAAACGTATTCACGTACAGCCCTGCTAGGCTTGTTGGCAGCTCAAGAGGCAGCCCGTGATGCGGAACTCGATTTCGCTTCTCCCCGTATCGGACTCATTTCTTCCACTTCCATCGGAGGAATGGATGCAAGCGAGCGGTTTTATGCCTCTTTCCGGGAGGATAACCGAAAAGGAAGATTACGTGATATTATCTCCCATGACTGTGGAGCCAGTACCGAAATGATAGCCGCTTATTTAGGAGTGAAAGGAATGGTGACCACCCTCAGCACCGCCTGTTCTTCGGCTGCAAATGCCATTATGTTAGGGGCACGCCTGATTCGACACGGTTATCTGGACACCGTCCTCGTAGGTGGAACGGATGCCTTATGCCGTTTCACGCTCAACGGTTTCAATTCATTGATGATACTGGACAAAGAGCACTGCCGTCCTTTCGACCGCACACGTGCCGGATTAAACCTCGGAGAAGGAGCCGGATACCTTGTTCTTCAATCGGAGAAATCCCTTACAAAGGCTCCTTATTGTGAACTCAGCGGTTACGCCAATGCCAACGAAGCCTACCATCAGACAGGAAGTTCCCCCGATGGAAACGGGCCTTTCCTTTCCATGAGTCAGGCCATAGCCTCTGCCGGACTGACAGCCGGAGCCATAGACTATATCAATGTACATGGCACAGGTACTCCCAGTAACGACGCTTCCGAAGGGAAAGCCATCCGGCGTATCTTCGATACCCGTATTCCACCTTTCAGTTCGGTCAAGGCTTTCATCGGTCACACCCTGGGAGCCTCGGAAGGAATAGAAGCCGTATATTCCGTACTCTCCATCCGTCACGGACTGATTTACCCTAATCTGAACTTCCATCTGTCCGATGAAGAAAGCGGTCTCATTCCTGAAACGATTTTCCGGTCGGGACTTCCCATACGGCATGTATTATCCAACTCCTTCGGATTCGGCGGAAACAACTCATCTCTCGTATTTTCCACTCTAAACAGATAGCGTATGTGCCCAGTATATATCAATCGTATCGCCTCTATTCATGCAGAGAGCAGCAATGAAAAGCCTTATTTCTCCGCACAGGAACCTGATTATAAAGAAATGATCACCAACGCCAATCTGCGGAGGCGCATGAGCCGCATGATCAAGATGGGAGTAGCTTGCGGACTGGAATGTCTGAAAGATATATCGCCGGAAAAGGTAGATGCCATTATCACCGCTACGGGACTGGGTTGTCTGGCTGATACGGAAAAGTTTATGAACGCCTTGATGGATAACCGGGAACAGATGCCCAATCCCACCGCTTTCATTCAGTCCACCTTTAATACGATCGGTGCACAGATAGCTTTGCTACTCAAAATACATGCTTATAATGTGACGTATGTACACCGTGGTTTAAGTTTTGAAAGTGCTCTGACAGATGGCATCATGAGTATTGCCGAAGGCAAACAGCATGTACTGGCAGGTGCTATGGATGAAATAACCCCTACCAGCTACATCATCCAGCAGCGTTTAGGACTGTTGAAAGGAACGACAGCCGGTGAGGGAGCACAATTTTTCCTGTTAAGCGCACAAAAAGAGGAACAGACTTTTGCTGAACTGAAAGGGGTGGACACTTTTATCACCCGGATGAGTGCTCCGGAAATCAGTAACAGGATGCATCATTTTCTAAAATCTCACGAGCTTGCACCCGAAGACATTGACTGGTTTATCAGTGGCAAGAACGGACAGGAAGCAACAGATGCCGTTTATACAGAGCTGGAACACAGTCTGTTTCCTCATGCCCTGCATAGCAGCTTTAAAGAGCAATGCGGAGAATATCAGACTGCCTCATCCTATGCTCTCTGGATGGCGGCAAAAGCCTTGAAAGAAGAAGCTTCATCCCGTTACGCATTGATTTATAACCAATATCAAGGTATCAATCACTCAATCATCTTAATCAAGCGATGCACATCTTAATTTCTGTAATCATCATAG
>ENA-OQEX01000013-OQEX01000013.1-human-gut-metagenome-genome-assembly--contig:-NODE-13-length-97919-cov-6.267087_pt1 | contig 97919 bp, 125 predicted proteins | sample MGYA00242802_ERZ504649 | MGnify/ENA primary metagenome ERZ504649 (study PRJEB26092, sample SAMD00036194) | human gut metagenome | host: Homo sapiens | study: EMG produced TPA metagenomics assembly of...
CAAAGCGCAGCTGCGCCGCCGCCAGCTGGATGCGGGCCTGCAGGCCCACCAGACCGTAGTGCATGGCCTCGCACCGGCGCAGCAGGCCCTCGCTGTGGGCGATCACCTTCACGTACTCCCCCTGCGCCAGCCAGACCTGCTGCTCGATGAGGGACATCATGGGGCGGCAGGGCCCAAAGAAGCTCACCTCGGCCAGCTTGTGCTCCCGGAACAGCTCCGGGGCCTGCTCCGGCCTGCCCTGCAAAGCGTAGAAATAGGCGGCGATGCTTTCCAGCAGATGCACCTGCACCCCGTCGTGCTTTTGCAGCAGGGCGGCGCGCTTGGCGGCAAAATCGTACCCCTCTTTTCCCTTGCCGCACAGGGCCAGCCGCAGGACCAAAAAGTCGCAGCAGAGGGTCATGTTCTCCTGCCCGGCGGCGTCGGCCCGGGCCCGCTCCAGCAGCACGGCGGCTTTCTCCCACGCCCCCTGCAGGTAGGCGGCCTCCGCGTCCATCAAAAGCTCGGCCCCCCGGCCGTGGCCGTTGGTAATTTTATAGTAATGGGGCATACACTCGTACATTTCGGCCAGTTCTTTGCCCAGCTCCCCGGGGGCGCGGTAGTACATCATCAGCACCGAGGGGGAGCCGAAGGTCCAGCTGCCGCTGTTGCGCAGGGTGACGGCGGGGCGGCTCATCTGGCGGCTGGCGCTGCGGTGGAGGCGGCTCATCTGGGTGATGTCGTTGTAGAACAAGAAGCTCTGGATGAGGTCGCACTCCCCCAGCAGGTTGCCCCGCTCGGCGACGGGCCACTCGGGGTGTTGGGCCACGGCAGCTTCCAGCAGGCTTTCAGCTCCATCATTTTGGGGATCTGCTGCCAGGTGAACATCCGGCGCATCAGCACCAGAATGGCCAGCGGGTGGCGCTGCAGCGCTTCCACCGGGCAGCGGTCCAGCCGCTGCAGCAGCTCGGCGGGGCTGAGGGAGGCAAGCAGATCCCCCGCGTCCGCCTCGATGACGGCAAGCTGCGTCGCGGTCGCCGCAGTGCTCAAAGGCCTGCAAAGCGTGGAGGTACTGGGCTTTTTGGGCATACCAGCGGCCATACCGCTGCCAGACCTCCGTTTGCCGGGCGGCGGGCAGCTGGGCAAAGAGCCGCTCGGCGCACTCTTTCATCATGTGGTGGAAGCGGAAGCTCACCCCGTCCGGCAGGCGGGTGACAAAGGCGTTTTGCTGGGTGAGGGCCCGCAGCACCTCCTCCGCGTCGGGCAGGGCGGTGACAGCCCGGGCCATCTCCACCGTGAACTCATCGGCCAGCCCCATCACAGCGAGGAAGCCCCGGGTCTTCTCGGGCAGGGACTCCAGCATGGCGGCGGTGAACATGGCGTAGATGTCCGGCCCCGGCTGCAGCAGGCTCCCCCGCTCGGCCAGGGCATGGAGGTTCAGGTAGACGGCGGAGAACCACCCCTCGCAGGAGCGCAGCAGGCTCTCGGCCTGGGCGGCGGTGATCTCCACGCCGCAGCGGTGGGTGTAGGCCAGCAGCTCCTCCCGGTTCAGGCGAAGGCCGTCGGCCTCGATGCGGTGGAGCCGCCGCCCCAGCCGCACCACCTGCTCCCCGGGCAGAAAGCGGTTGCGGCTGGCCACGATAAGGTGGACGTTCTCGGGCAGGCGGTAGGCCAGCCGACACAAAAACTGCGCCACCCGCTCGTCCCCCAGCAGGTGGAAATCGTCCAGAAAAAGATAGTAGGGCGTTTTGCCGCCCAGCGCGGCACACAGTCCTCCAGCCAGCAAAGCCGCGCCGCTGCGTCGGCGGGGCAGTCGTAGCCCTCCAGCACCGTCAGCCCGGCGGCGGCAAAGGCCTTCTGCACGCTTTTCCAGAAGATGGAGCGGTTATCCGAGTAGATGCTGGCTTGCAGCACCACGGCCCCCGCCTTGGCCTGCTCTGCCAAGAACCAGCGCACCGCCGTCGTTTTACCGTAGCCCATGGGGGCCACCACCGCCGTGAGCGCACAGGACGCTATGGGCCGCAGCGTCTCCCGCATTCGGTCCGAGATGTAGATGATGTTCAGGTTCTGCCTGTTTCTGGCCATGCGCGTTCCCCTTTTCCTTATGCTAAGGCTATTGTAGCACATTTGCGGCGAAGAGAAAAGTGCGGCAGGGGTGCAAAAAAGCAGGCAGAGCCTTCGCCTTTGCGAAAAGTTCTGCCTGCGTTCTTTTTATAAATTGGGATTCTTGGGAGCGGCGGTTTTGGCTTAGTACATGCCGCCCTTCCAAACCACACTTTTGGAGCCGAATCACGAATATCGGGAAACGTAGACTTTTGTAGAATTATCAAGGCCACAAGCCGATTTTTCCAGATTCTCCGTTTTTGCACGATCCACGCTTTTCTACGCAAATCTACACCACTTACCGGGTGATTGGCGTAAGTTTTGGCGTAAGTTTCGGCGTAAGCAGTTCCGCTTCATGCGTCGAAAATCACAGGTTGCCGGCGATCTGTTCAAAGGCTCTTTCAACCGATTCAAAGCTGCTGTGCGTGTAGACATCCAACGTCACACTGGCATTGGAGTGTCCCATCAGGTATTGCAGGCTTTTTACATCCAGCCCGGCCTGCTGAACATTGGTGCAGAAGGTGTGTCGCAGCACATGAGGTGTAATGCGCGGAACAGGTTTGCTGTACGCCTTCTCAAACTTTCCCTGCACGCCACGCATATAGTTTTCCAAGTGCATTGCCACCTTCGGCATTCCGGACTTGTCCAGAAAGAGGAATCCGCTGCAACCATCCACCAGCGCTTCCACTTTCGTGGACGCTCTGGCTTTTACTACACGCCGCAACGCTGCACAAACGGTATCTGTCATGGGAACATTGCGGATACCGCTTTTTGTTTTCGGCGGTGTGACAAAGTAAGGCTTTTCAGCCGTCCGGCAAAGCTGCCGCCGGACATGGATACAGTGCCGTTCAAAGTCGATATCTGCTCGTGTCAGGCCATACAACTCACTCACACGCAAGCCGGTTCCCATAAGAATGACGATATCATCATAATAGTTGCCGCCATAGTCTTGAACGAATTGCAGATATTTCTCCTGCTGTTCTCTGGTCAGGGCATTGCGCACATAAGCGTCCTTCGGCACAACATCCGACAGCTTGAACTTGAATGGGTTCTTGCGGATGATGTCATCCTCTACCGCCATCTCAAACGCCGGTCTGACAACGCTTTGCAGGATTCCTATGGTGTTTTGCTTGAAACCACTATCATGCAGAAACACGAACCAGCCTTTCGCATCGGACAATTTTACCGTTTTGATGGCTTTTTGCCCGAAAGGGTCAGCATGAATCCGCTTGACCGCTGTGTTGTACGACCGAAGTGAATTGGGTTTCAACCCACGTTTCAGGTTCATATAGCGGTCAACCAGATCAGCCACCGTCATCTCTCCGGCAGCATAGTCGATGCCGTCTGCCAGATCGCGCCACAGTTCTTCCTCTTTTTTCCGCAGCTCTGTCAGGGATTTAGCGTAAATACAACGCCGTTTCTTGTGGATATCGGTATAACGATAGTCGTAGGTGCCGTTTGCTCTCTGCTTTCGCCATCCTTCAAAACACGGCCCTTGCTATCCTTGCGCTTTTCAGGCATTTAGAAGCTCCTTTCTGTGAAAAGCGCATATAGGGGTTGATTTTAGTATATCATACCGACCATGCGATTTCCATCGATATCGAATAGAAAAGACGTTGCATCATTCTCAAATAGAATACGCCTGCTCGATAAAGCAATCAAACAGACGGCGCTTGATCAAACGCTTGTTGCCCACCCAAAGGACAAATTTGCACTTATCCTCGTTGGTAATCTCGCGCAGTTTATTGATGCCAATGCCAGAGTAAGCCGCAGCTTCTTCCAGCGTCAGATTGCTCTTTTCCCAAATCGGGACATCTTTCATAGGCAGACCTCCAATTCCTTGTAACCGAACGCCTGTAACCGGGCAGGGAAACTCTCTTTTTCTGTACGCAGGACATTCGATGGACTTTATACTTTTTCTTATCTTTTTAAGGTTACATGGTTACAGAAAGCGGAAAACGCAGCAATCATGCGGTTTTTGCGCTGTAACTGCAGCGTAACCAAACCTGTAACTGACCGTGTAACCGCTGTCCATCAGAAGGGAAAGCCCAGCTGCTTGGCTTCCGCATCCGTTATTTCGGAGAAATTTTCAGCCCCGGTTTCGGGGCTGGTTACGCGCTCCCAGCCTTTCTGAACCCCGTACTTCGGATAACGCTTGGCGGTCTTGTGCGCCTGCCAGCCTTGGATATCGCCGCGCGAAATTCCCGTGTTCATGATCTCGCAGATAGCACGGGTCTCCCACTCTGCCGGAATGTTAGTGTTGCCCAGTGCTTCCGCATAGAGCTGCTTGGAACACACCCGGTCACCCGTGTAGTCCTCCAGAAAGGCGTAGATCATGCCAGCCTGCGCATCCTCCTGCATGAAGTCCTGTTGGTGGCTTGCAGCGTTTCCTGCATAGCGGGGCTGAACGCCAGCTTGTAGTTGCCTCTGTTGTAGATGGTCATAGCTTCTGCCCAGAGCTGGTCGATATAGGTGCGAGATTCCTCCTCATTGTCCAGAATGTGGACTTCGGCCAGTTCCGCATCCACCGGAACAGGGATGAAGCGGCGGTTGCCTGTGCGGTCACGGGGCAAAAAATCCTGCCGGTTGGTCGTGCCAGCAAAGACGCACTGGCGCAGACGGTCGGCAGGATGGGTCTCGTAGGGGACTTTATAGGTTTCCTTCTGTTTGCTGAGAAAACTCTTGATCTCCTCGATGCTCTTGGCATTGGCAGTGGCGATCATCTCCGACATTTCGATGATCCAGTGACCTTGCAGCTTGCGGTACACGTTATCATCGTCCAGCCGCCGCAGGTCATCCGAGAACCATTCATCCTTGACTGCCAGCAACCGGAAGAAAGTAGACTTCCCAGCACCTTGCCCGCCCACCAGACAGAGCATGGTTTCAAATTTACATCCCGGCTGGAACACCCGCTTGATGGCTCCCAGCAGGAATATCTTCATAGCTTCGCAAGTGTACTCGTCCTCCGCAGCACCGAGGAAGTGGTGCAGGACGTGGGCTATCCGTTCTGTTCCATCCCATTTTAGGCTGTTCAGGTAATCCCGGATGATGATAGCGGTTCTCGTTGGCAACGATGCGGATGGCCGATTCAATTTTCTTCTCGCTGGAAATGCCGTATTTCTCCATCCGGCGCAGAATATACTTCATGTCGGTGTCGCTCAGCGTCTTGCCGGAGCGCGGCCAGCCAACAGGCTTTACGATGTCGATGCGTTCACTCAACAAGTTCAGCCGGATGGCATCGGCAAGCACATGGTCGTTCTGCAAAATCGTGATGCAGTTCTGGATCGTCCGCTGAATTTCGCCATTGGAGTGCTTGACCAGCATCTCCTTCACATCCTCAACGGTTCGGGGAGCACGTTCTTCTTGATTGACTTCTTTGCTCAATAAACATCACCTCGTGTTTCTGACTTTTCGGCGGTAGGCGGGACAGATGGCTTCCGCTGTGCCTGTTCTGCCTGCAAGCGATTCAGCAGTTGCAGAACGGAATCCCGTGCTTTCTCCTTGACCTGTTCCTTGCCTTTCTGCCGGACATCCGGTCTCAGGAGCTTTTCCTGCAAGCAAGTAGCAGTAATCTGCATGGTCTTGAGGAACTTGTCCAGCACGGTGTCCAAACGGTGAGCGGCGTACTCTCTCGTGGCCTGCGGAGCTTTGCGTTCCGGGGACAGCACCCACTTCTTCGTGTCCTCGATCATCCGCATATCTTCCTTGCGGGTCTCGGTGCGTACCACGTCCGTCACGACCTCCACCGCCTTGTCATAGGCCGCAGCCGAAACATTTTCCAGCAGGGTCTCCATATCCGAAACTTTCAAGGTCAATTCGTCCAGCTTGCTTTGCTGGGCGGTAAGCTGCTCCTTCTGCTTGGCAAGGATGAAGTCCTGTTTTTCCAGATATTTGCGGTTGCCGTATTCCGCTTCTTCCTCCAATTCCAGACCATGCCGTTTTGCAATCTCGAACAGCATCTTTCGGCAGGCGGCATCAAAGGTGATCTTGCGGTTGTTGCGGCGGCTGAGGGGCTTGTCTGGGTCGGGCAGGTCGAAGCCCAATGCTTCCAGTGCCTTTTCCTGCTGAGGAGCGATCTCGCCGTACTTGTTTTCGCAGTCGAACACATGACGCTCATGGATGTGGGGTGTGCTTTCGTCCAGATGCAGTGCCCAGTCCAGCACATGAACGTGTTCGCCAAACTTGGCCTTGAACTCCTCAATGAACTCGGTGACGATGTTCAGCAAGTCCTCTGCCGAAGCGTGGTCATCCAGCGTTCCCAGCTGGTAAATGGTCTCTTCCGGGCAGGTCTTACGGCTGGACAGCAGGTCAGGAATGGAGCGGTTGCGCTCCGTGTGCCGGATCTTGGCATTGCGCTCGTTCTGGCTTTCGATGAAGGCCGTGTACCGGCTCTCGTAGAATTGCGTTCCACATCCGAGAAGGTCGCTGCCAGATCATCCGGGTCGAGTGGCGCAAGAGCCGAACGAAAACCGTGGAAGCAGTCCCAGTAGATGTTGCCCTTGGCTCGTTCCGGGTCGATGTGCTCACTGTTGGCAAGGTTGAAACTGCGGTCGTTGTGCTTGGGATTGTAAGTGCCATGGGTTCCGGCTCGTCCGTTGTGTCGTGTTAATTTCAGATAGACATCCCTCTTTTCCTGTATTTTTTGTGTACGGCCACTCGTGCGATCAAATCACAGAAGTGATACAATTCTTCTAAGCAACGGGTCTCGCATTTCAAGACCGTGTCTTGAAATCTTCTCTCGGAATCGAAAGGTAATCCTTTCGGAAAAGGATTTATGTGTTTGTTATACTGCAAAGAAAGTGGCCTATCGCTCCTTCCCTCAGTGGGAGATCATGGCGTTTGTCGCTTTCTGCTTAGAAGAGTTTGCTTCTGCTCTGCAAGAAAAGTATAACAGAGAAACTCATACTCGAACAGGAACTGTGAGTTCCTAATTTTCGGTGAAAGTAGGAAACATCGTTCCCATTTCTTGTTGCATCGCTATTCTTTCTTTGCGGAAAATCACTAAGATGCTGCATCTCTGCAATTATTATAGCACCTGAAATCACTAAAGTCGTGGCTTCGTAGGCCTATTATTGGCCCCCTAAGTGAACCTGTTTTGATTACTTTTTCCTGATTTTAGTATAAGGTTTAGCGGGGGCTTCTTTCATTTCAACAGCTTGCCGGGAGAGAACGCAGCAGCGGAGCTGCTGGATCTGCCGCCGTTTTGCGCCAGATAATACCCAATAGGATATGACGCACAGCGTCATATCACTGGGCATGGCGTTCCCCCTTGACTCCCTTCAAAGGCTGCGGTCTCGCCTGTCGGCTCGGTCGGTGCTTCAAAATACCTGCGGCCTTTTGAGGTCGCCACTGGCGACCCGCACCTCTGCACTCTTGCTCCGGGCAAACTGTCCTGAACGGACAGCTCGTCCGGCTTTTTCAGTTGGCCAAAATGACCAACTGATTCTGTTACGGGTAAAATCAAGTGCCGGGTGGCGGCACCTGATTTTCAACAGACCTTGAGACGGTACGAAAAACGATGTGCTCATTTTGAGTACTTGCAGCATCTGTAACACGTTTTCGATAGACTTTTTGTCGGCAGGAGTTGCTGCAATAGCGGGCATCTGCACGTTTGGGCGTGAATTTTTCACCGCAGCACTGGCAGACCAAATCCTGACGGCGCATTTGGCGGTATTCCCGCTGCCGCAGATTGTTGGCCTGATTGCCGCACCAGTAGCTGTGACAGTATTTCTTGGTGTAGATGGTGGTGTAGAACACCCGACCGTAGCCGCCGCAGATAAGTTTGTGGACGGCGTATCCTCCGGCGGTAAAGCCCGTTTCCTCATACGATTCTTTCAAATAATCCTGATTGTTCTGCTCCCATTCCTCGTTTGTCATATACATGGAGATGACCCTCCTTTCACTGGCATTACAGAAAAACAATGTGGTCAATTTGACCACATTGTTTTCTGGTAACTGAGGAATCAACGTTTAGCCGTTCTCCCTGCATGGATTTCCTGCCCCCTTCCGGCGGCGTTTTCCGGCTCGCTTTTGCGAGGTCATCGCCGGGTATCCCATGCAGACGGTCATGCGGTTTTCAAGGTTCGGCGCTGGATTTGGCAATAAAAAATCGCCACACAACAACCTGAACCTGACCATTCCTTCCGGGATGGCCTTGGTTCGGGTTCGTTATGTAGCGATAGAAAGTTAAAAACTTGCTCCGGCTCCTTCGGGAGCCGAGCTGGAACTCTAAGTAAATATGTTATATTAAATTGTTGGGATAGATCACCACAAAAATCGCAGTGTGTCAACAAAAAACTTTGAAAACACGCCACTTTCGGCAGTGTGCAAGAAAACGCAAGGGAAACCTTGGTAAAAAGAGCGAACAGGACAACTCGTTCTGTTTGTAATGGAATGCCAACTCGGAACTTTTTTGAGCAGAAAAACAACCGTCCACTTCAAGTTGAGCTTGAAAACGGACGATCATTCTTGCAAAGTGATTTTCAAATTTGGGAGGCGTTTTGAAAGGTCTCATAGTGCTAGCAAGAGGTTATACAAAGACCATTTTTGCGTTGCCAAACACTTGTTGGGAAAGTCAAACCCTTGAACTGCATCCGGTGGATGCAGGCTGTGCGATTGCATCGCTGATTCGTTCAAACTCATCGCAGCCCTATATTATCGCTCACACTCCCGATCAGGATGTCAAATGCAGAAGCGGCCATCTGCATCTACGCAAACAGCCGCTTCATGATTCATTTTGTACTGGTCACTGCAGTACCTTATTCATCAGCTCTTGATAGCTGTCCACATGGTCGTATGTCACAAGACCATCTGACAATTTTGCGAAGAGCTTCTTGGCGCAGTCGATCTTGGACTTCTCGATTGGGCGCAAGTTCAGGCTTTCCATCGTGCCTTTGGTTTCTGCTACAAAATAGATGTGTTTCACCTTGCCTCATGGAACACGATTGCCCAGTCCGGGGAGTAGTGTCCAACCGGGGTCGGAATACAGAAGCCTTTCGGCAGTTTTGCATAGATAAAGACTTCCTCTGCACCGTCCAGATTTTCCGCAAACTTCCGTTCCACGCTCTTTTCCGCTGTGCCATCGGTGAAAACGTAATCCTGAATCGCCTTTTGTGCCTTGTAAGCCTTATCCATCGTCAGAGCGTGTTTCTCTGCCGTAAAGATGCTGCTGTCGTAGCTGCCCTCAATGGTATCATAGGTGATATGCTCCACGATCATGGTAGCTTTCTGCTCCTTGACCAGCCGGATCACCTTTGCGATAAATTCTTCTGGGTTGTTCTGGTACATCGCAAAGGTTGTCGGCTTGATGCCCTGCAAAATCCGTGCAACGGTATGCCGGGTCAGCGTTGTGCCCTCTGCAATTTTGCCGATCAGGTCATACGCAACCTGACCTGCGTAGTCATGTTCTAATTTTTTTGTTCTGCTCTTGGCATCGCTGAAGCTGCTGCCTTCTCGCACCATATCGGCACTCAGGACATCTTTCTGCCCGGCATAGGTAACGGTATATTGCAGGCGACTGACGTACAGTTCCCTGTCGATGTATTCGATTGCTTTCCGGATCAGTTCCTCAGAATCAAAATCCACCGTATAGGCGTATTTGTGGTTGATCGTCTGCCAGAGCTTCTGGAACTCTGCCTTTTCAAACCGGTCGTTCAGCGGATTTTCCAGCACTTTCGGCTTGTTGCCATCCTCAAACATAGACTTGAGCATACTGTCATCATAAATTGCCTGCACAAGCGTGTGCACGCCCTCTTCAATGGGCTTCAGCGTTTCCGGCACCGGTGCAAGTGTTCCGGTCTGCACATCGTCCCGGTAGTCCTGCGTGACATTATCCTGCTCATCCACATAGTTATTGCGGACAAGATACTGATAAATTGCCCGTGCCTGACGGTCATCCACCTTGACAATTTTGCCATCCAACCTGATGGTCTTGCCGGTGAAATATGCAATGTCTGCCTTGCGGGGGCGATCATACAGCACTGCTTCGGTCTGCTTTTGCAGTCCGTCTACAAATCCTGCATAGCTCTCGCTGGCAATAACGGTCAGGACGTTGATATCCTGCACCTTATCTCCCAGCACTTCCGCATCCATGCGGTTTCCGTCCTTATTCACGCACAGACGCAGACCACGGCCTACTTCCTGCCGCTTCTGCGTGGTGCTGTCGCTGTGCTTCAGGGTGCAGATTTGAAACACATTCGGGTTATCCCAGCCTTCCCGCAGGGCAGAGTGGGAGAAGATGAACCGGGTCGGCTCTTCAAAGGACAGCAGACGTTCCTTATTTTCAGGATCAGGTCATAGGCAGAAATGTCATCCGACATATCTGAGCCACGCTTGACCGAACTGTTGACGCTGTGACCTTTCTTGTCAATGCTAAAATAGCCCTTGTGGACATCATGCACATCGGTTGAATCCAGATAGGCTGTATAAGCAGGTCGAACAGGGTGCGATGCTCATTCAGAACCGAAAGATACTCCTGTTCAAAAATCTTGCCGTACTCGCCCAGCAGCTCGTTTCCGTCTTCATCGTACTGGCGGTATTTTGCCACTTCGTCGATGAAGAACAGCGAAAGTGTCTTGATGCCCAGTTTGAAAAGTTCCTGCTCTTTTTCAAAGTGCGAAAGGATTGTTTCATGAATCTGTACCCGGCGCATATCGTTTTCGGAAACGTCGCCGGTAACATCACCTTTGCGGATGGTGTCTCCGTTCGTAAAGGTCACAACGCCCGTGATCGGGTCGATTTCCGACACCACGAAGCCCTTGTACTGCTCCATTTTCTCGGAGATATAATAAAGATTATCGCCCACATCCAACGTATGGAACTCTCGCTTCGTACCGTTCTGGTGGCTGACTTCCAGCTCCACTTTTGCCCGCGGCGGATTTTTCGGGGAGATGATGATGCTTTCCAGATACAGATACTTGTCCGTACCACGCAGATTTTTGACCTCAAAGCCTTTGACTTCGATTTTCTTGACCAGCCGCTTATTGTAAGCGTCCAGCGCATCCAGAACGTAAATCAGATTATGCTGCTTGGCGTGGGTAGCAGAGTAATTCAGTGTGAAAAGTGGATTGAACTTTTTCAGGGCTTTCTGAGTGGCAGAGTCCTCTTTGCCCATCTTCTGCGGTTCGTCCAGAATCAGGATCGGGCGGTTGGCGGCAATCACATCAATCGGGCGGCGGGAGCGAACTCATCCCGCTTGGTGTAGATAATTCTCGCAGCGGCATCACCCTTGCGGCCTTCCACGTTCTTGTCCTCGTTCATGGAGGCGGCAAACGCCTGCGTGTTGATGATCATGACATTGATGCCGGAATTGCTGGAAAAGGAATCCAACTGATTCAGGTTGCTGCTGTTGTAGATAAAGAACCGTGCCTTTTTGCCGTAGCACTCCATAAAGTGATCGGCAGTGATCTCAAAGGACTTCTTTACGCCTTCACGGATGGCGATACTCGGCACAACAACGATAAATTTGCTCCAACCATACCGCTTGTTCAGCTCGAACATGGTCTTGATGTAAACATAGGTCTTGCCTGTGCCGGTTTCCATCTCAATATCCAGAGAACACCTGCCCAGCGGTGCCACCAACTTGTCCGACTGATGGATGTTTGCTTCTGCTTGCAACGCGCGGATGTTCTGAAGCAGCTCCTGGTCGGTTAGTTGGAGTGCTTCGTTCTTAAAACCGGAATCGTTGATCAAATCCAGCAACTCCACCTGTGTTGCATCGTCCCCACTGGAAACAAGGCTCAACTGCTGCGGCTGTGCAGACAGACTTCCCATATCCCGCAGGTAAGACACACCTGCATTATAGGGCTGACCCTGAAAGACCCGTGCCACCGCATCCACAGCATCCGTCTGGTACTGCTGAATCTTAAAACTAAACTTCATCTTTGTGGTTTACCTCCTGCTCCAGCATCAGGAACCGGTCAAAATCGCTCTCATATAGGCGATCCTGAATGACACGATACTTTTCGTATTCGGTTTCTGCATGGAGTTTGGCCTGTTCTGCGCTGATTTTACCGGGGCCTGTCAGCAGTTCATTGCCGTTGAACTCCAGAAAACCGTCCAGCCGCTTTGCCCAGTCCTCCATGCTCATGGGGATCTTGCGCTCGGCCTGCAACTCGGCATAATCCAGATAGAGCGACACGATGCGTTCCAGATAATTCATTTCCTCTTTGCTCAGGTAGTTTTTGGCCACCGTCACATCCGCTTTCAGGATTTTCCCATCCGGCGCATTTTCCCATGTGGTAAGCCCCATGTGCTCCTTGTTGGCATCGGCACGCTCCACAATCAGTTCTGCGCCGTGTGGCGATGCACAGCATAGTGCATCTTATTCTGAACCGTCTGGAAGAACAGGCGGGTCGTCTTGGCGTCCTTGTCGTAATCAAACGCTGTTGCGTATAAATCCGTCACTTTCTGATAGAACTTGCGCTCCGACAGGCGAATTTCCCGAATCTGCTGCAACTGCCGCTCGAAATATTCATCCGTAAACATGTGACCTTTTTTCAGGCGGTCAACATCCATTGTCCAGCCTGAATCGTATGGTCTTTCACGATCTGACCCGCCCATTTGCGGAACTGCACAGCACGCTGATTATTCACCTTAAAGCCGACTGCAATAATCATTTGAAGATTGTAATGATCCTGCTTGCGGCTGATCTGCCGGTCACCTTCGGTTTGAACTGTCAAGTATTTCTTGACAGTTGCCTCCGGAGCGAGTTCCCCATCCGCATAAATGCGCTTGATATGCTGTGAGATCGTCTGTTTGGACACATCATATAAGGTTGCCATCATCTTTTGCGTCAGCCAGATGTTTTCATCCTCATAGCGCATTTCATAGCTGGTATCACTGTCTCCGGTAGAAGCCACGAAGGTCAAATATTCTGCCGCAGAGCTGTGAATTGCCTGTTCTTTATTCTTTTTTTCGGGCATTGTAGTCTGCCTTTCTTATCGTATTTTGATGCTCGACTGTTTAACGATATCCGGAGACATATTTTTAGATTTCAAGAGTTCCTGAAGTCCAATCTTGGTAAGTTCAGATGTAACAAACGGGCTGATCGTAATTTCTTCTATAACATCCGCAACGGGGAATTTTTTCAGTTCAAGCTGTGGGCGAATTGTATTTCCGACCAGCGTAAACTCTTTGGTCGCCTTTTCGCCCAAGTACTGATCTTCAAATGGAATGCCAAAGCGATATTCATGCTCAAAAGAAAAGTCTGGAGACTTAATTCTCAAGCAATATTGCAAGACGTCATCATAAATCATCTGTTCATTATGAAGCACCAACCAAAGTTTTATAACAGTATCCATATCTTGTCCGGCATTATAGCTGACAGGACCCTTTATTAAATTTGTAAAACCGTTTTTCAAATTATCATCACGGAGTGAATAGAGAAACTCATTCAATTTTTGACTATCAAATTTTATAGAGCAACCATCTTTGGCATACATCCGCCACATGGCAAGATCATCGTAGTTTTGTGACAGGGAAAGAATATAGTAATTCAGGTCGCACATATTCCATTGCAGATACGGCAGATCTTCACCAATCCCTTTGAGCCGTTCAACTTTTCCTTGCTCAATGTTTTCGATTGCAGTCAAAAGCTTTTGCACAAACTCATTTTCAGCCATGGGTTGAAGGAGTGCTTTCAACCAGTGTGTCGCATAAGAAAGCTCCTGCGTATCATTCAAAAATCGATAGTCTGTCAAACGAATTGTTTCATTCTGCAAAATAGCGAAAAGTGACGCCAGTGATGTATAGTGATAAAGGTCAATGTCCTCGTATTGAATTTTTGCTGTCATCTCACAACACCTTCCTTACCGTTTCCGGGCTATACGTTTCAAAAATCTGGTCAAAGTTTGTTGCAACGCTGTCGTTTGCCATGGAGCTGTCACGGAACACGGCATAGTAGGGCTTCATCTGGGCAATGGCCTTGACAGTCTCCTCCGTCACATCATGGTCGAAGCAGGCCAGCAAGAAGCCCTCTGCCACGTTGAACACCCTTTTGCCCGCAATCTCTTTCACCTCAATGGGGCTGGACAGCAACACACCCAGATCCAGCATCACCTGGAACAGCAAGTCCTCCGGGGTACGGTCTTCCTTCACGTTGTCCACCAACGAGACAGATCCTGCTGACCGACTTCATCCGGTGTGTAGTACACAGGCTTCATGTTGCTTTCGTCCAGACGCAGGCAGCGGAAGCCAATATCCAAATCAGCCGGAGCCGTCAAACCGGCATCCTCTTTGATTTTCCGGCCAGCCCGGCGGATACGCTCCTTGCCGATTTCGCAGATGTTCTTGTAGCCTGCCTTGTAGGCTTCGCTCTTTTCATCTGTTTTTTCGGGCAGCTGCACCATGATGAACTTGCGGTGTCCGCCATCCTCGGCGTTCAGTTTCATTACAGCATGAGCAGTTGTGGCGGAACCAGAAAAAAGTCGAGAATAATCGAATCCTTCTTTGAAGCTATATGAACTATTCTTTTCATCAATCGAATTGGCTTCGGAAAATCCATTATTCCTGATTGCCCCAAAAGAGTCGCAATTTCTTTAGTTGCCTCTTGCGTATGTCCAACTTCTGTATTTGGCCACCATGTCCACATGGTTTTTCCTGCTCTATCTGCAAGATATGTCTTTTTTCTCGGAACACCGTTTCCATCCGAACCAAACCAAATATGCCCTGCCGCTATCTCTTCTTCCATTCTTTTTTTCGTATACCTCCAGCACAGACCCTCTTGTAATTTTACAACACGTCCCGCTGGAGTTACCATATCATAGAATTGATCTTTTGTACATGTCCGCCTTGCGCAGTACAATCAGTCGAAATCCACGGTCCATTTGGATCATTGTCCGGGTTCTTATATCTCGCATAATCCGCATCATCAAACGGCAACGGATTTAACACTTCATGACCTATCTCCGAATTTTTTATATATGCAAGCACATATTCATGTCCTGCACTAACAATTCTTCTTGCATCGGGAGAAGTTCTCTTTTGCCAAACCATTTGGGCTATAAAATTATCCGCACCAAAAATTTCATCGCAGCATTTCTTTAGATTTTCTTGTTCATTATCATCAATCGAAATAAAAATAACACCATCATCTGCAAGCAAATCTTTTGCTAGTCTTAGGCGTGGATAAATCATATTGAGCCAATCCGTGTGAAAACGGCCATTGCTCTCGGTGTTGGTCACAAGCCGGTTGCCTTCTTCATCATACTGGCCGCTGTTTCCCATGTAATCCTCGGTGCTCTGTGCAAAATCATCCTCATAGACAAAGTCATTGCCTGTATTATAGGGAGGGTCAATGTAGATCATCTTGACCTTACCCAGATAGGTTTCCTGCAAGAGCTTCAGCACTTCCAGATTGTCGCCCTCGATGTAGAGGTTCTCACTGTCAAAACCGCCGGGTGTGCCATCCTTGCCAACGCTGTCTGCCACAACCGGGCGCAGGGTTGCCGTAATGGGCGCATTGGCCGCCAGCATCGCCTTTTTCTTGTCCGGCCATGTAAACTGGTAACGCTCCTCCCGACCTTCCACGATGGAGTCGGAAAGCTCCTGCCGCAGAACGTCAAAGTCAATGGCGTGTTCTACTTTGCCGTCACGTTTTACCTCGGTAATTGCATTGGGGAACAGCTTGCCGATCAGCTCAATGTTGCGCTGTACACCGTCAAGGCTGTGCATTTTTAGAGTTTCCATTTTATTTTCCTGCCACTTTCTCTTTTAGTTCATCAATAGATTTTTGACGTTCAATATTGTCCAATAGCAAAAGCGCAAGCAACATCATTTGGTATAGTTCATCATACCAGTCTTCCAGATGCTGGTTGTCTATCTCAGCAACATATTTCTTATATTTTGAAGGCTCATTTATATTTTGATTATTATGTCGAATATTCATGTTATTTAACATGAAAAAGATGTTCGATGTCAGGTCTTTATCTAACTCTTGCAGTTCTTTTCTTCTCGGTTCAAGTTCGCTTGCTAGTTTAAGCAAAATTGACTTTTTTGCATTTATGTTGCCCTTTAGCAATCTGTGATTATATCGAATAATATCGAGTGCAAGTGTCTCTGGAACAATCTCGCAGTAGCCGTCACCTCTGGTTTATCTTCAATAACCAAGACACACTCATCATCTTCTGGAATATAAGCAGTATAGTTATACTGTCTCAAAATGTCATCCATCACATCTTGCAAATGAAAAAAGTTCCCACTCCATAACAAGCCATTCGTTCCTTTTTCTAAGTCGCCAAATGCAAGATTCCAAAAATTATAAATAATCTCAATCAATGTAAAGATATCTTCTGCATTGATTGTCGCTGACCGTTTCAAATTATTGTAATTTACGGTTCTAAGGAAATCGTCGACATCCAAACAGTGATTTCTATATTTCCACGTTTCAAAGCAGTAATCTTCGACATAATCTTTCAACGTATATGGTATACCACGATTAACTCTGAGAATTTCTTCTTTAAGAAACATTGAATCCAATCGCAGTACATCATTTGCCAGATTGGTATTGTCTTTTACGATATCAAAAATGCTTTTTCTCACAATTAGGTCTCCTGCTTCTTGATTTTTTTAAGTTCTTGTACCAGTTCAAATTTCTTCTTCGGTTGCTTTTCCTTACGGATTTTAGCTTCCAGTGCCGCAATCTGTTTTTCCATCTGTTCTCGTTGCTTCTGCTGCTCTACGCTGTCTTTCAGCGATGTGCTTTCTCCTGTGCCAAGCACATCACCTGCGATCTGACGGACAAAGTTTTCGTATACAGCATCCAGCGTAAGCCCTTCCAGATGCACCGGCAGGTCGTCCTCGTCCAGCCAATCCGTAGAATAATAGCGGTCTACCTTAAAGGCCGTCTTGCCCGCCGCAGCCTCCTTGTAGCCGATGACAGCACGATACTTGCCCTCGTATTCCAGCAAAAAGAGGATGTGATACGGAATTTCCCGGTCGATTTGGCGCAGGACACTCTCATCCAGCTTCGGGGCAGACAGCCGTACCTCGAACACCTCGATCTCCGTCACCTGCTCGCCAGCAGCCAGATTCAGGGTGGTAGTCGCAATCTTATTGCGCCAGTAGATGATCTTGATCTGCTCGACAAAGGCTTTCTTCATAGCCGGAGTAACGGCGATGTTCTCATAGAACTTCTGCTTTGGGATGCGTTTATTGAACTCGGTAGTCATAGGCAAGCCAAGCACATTTTTCACCTCTGTTCGTTCATTTTACAACAAGGAAGCAAATCAGCTCAAAATCATCCAGTCCGGACACCTGACTGAGCAATGCCGTTGTTCCGCCCGCAAAGAACAGGCTGTCGATGTCGCTTTCTTCTTTGACATCAATGATCGAATCAATGGATTCACTCAGCAATTCGGACATTTCTGCCATGTCCTTTCCATCGTCTGTTTCCCGGTTGAAGCGTTCATACACCTCTTTGATTGGCTCAGTCTTTCCACGGCACAGCAGCCGGATATCGTCCAACATCTTTTTGGGGTTCAGGTAGTCGCAGATGATCTGCCCGTCCATGCCGATGTAAACCATGTAGAACGGATGGATGCGGTTCCGATTGTCCACATTGACGCTGTTATTGATGTTTTTCAGCACGAAAATCACTCCCTCCGGCAGTTCATCCGTAGCCGGAACCACCGCATGAAGTCCACGGGGCTTCTTGTCCAGATCACCGTTGTGTTTGATGTAATCCAGCAGGTCGAGCCGGAACTCGTTCAGTCCCAGATCCATGATGGAGATGCCGTCCGACATATCCTCAATGTCAACAACCTCTTCCTGCAAGCGTTTCAGCTGCGCCTTGCGGTACTCCAAGTCGCCCTTTTCTTCGGGTTGATAAGGTCGTCATCTCCAGTAGAGGTCATAACGGTGATTTTCATGCGGGTTTCCACGCGGGATTTCAGGTTGATGTAGTCGTCCAGCGTCAGATCAGGCCAAAAATTCACAAGCTGGATGTACTGGTTTTTGCTGCCGATACGGTCGATTCGTCCAAAACGCTGGATAATGCGTACCGGGTTCCAGTGAATGTCATAGTTGATCAGATAATCGCAGTCCTGCAAGTTCTGACCTTCAGAAATGCAGTCTGTCGCAATCAGCACATCAATCTCCGTGGTACTACCGGGCATCAGAACATCCCGGTCTTTGGAGAGCGGAGAAAAACAGGTCAGTACATTGTTGAGTGTTGCCTTGAAGCCCTTGATCGTGGTTCGCCCATCAATCGATCCGGTAATGACAGCGGTATCTAGCCCATACTTCTGCTTTACGAATGTACTCACATTGTCAAAGAGGTACTCTGCCGTATCCGAAAATGCAGAGAAAATCAGCACTTTTCTGTTGTCGGCATTGATCGGGTGCTCAATTTTTTCAGACAGCAGCTTGAACAGTTCTTGCAGCTTTGTGTCATGCTGCGGCGTGATATCTGCCACCATAAAGGTCAACAGCTCCAGAATTTCTGCATCTTTCCGAAGCTCCGTACGCCAGCTCTTCCAGTCCATATCCGCAAGGTCGATTTTGACTTTTTTGCCGACGGTGAAAAAGTCAGTGTTTTCATCGTCCATGTCAAAATCGTCTCCGGCCATGTCGTATATATCCAGATCAGCGTGGCCGGAGCGTTCAAACTGGTCAATGGACTGAATCGTACCATCAATCAGTTTCTTGATGCGCATCAGGGTCAGCTGGAACGAGCATACAGAGCTTTCCAGCCGCTTCAGCAGGTTAATACTCATCAGCCTGCAAATGCCCTGCTCACGGCCTCTCTGGGTCAGATTCTCACCCTTATTGTGCGTCAGCTCCTGATACTTCTGGATCTTACTTGCGAAGATATAGTTGGAGGGCATATAGACGCACAAGCTCAACTGTATCAGCTGCTCGTAAATCTCATTGTAGTTGATAGCATTATTCAGGTCTGTCAGGCATGGACGGACAGAAATCGGCTTCAACCGCTCCGGGAACTTTCCGATAGCGTTGGTGTTGTAGTACTTCTCGATATGCTTCCGAGAACGTGCGATGGTAACACTGTCCAGTAGCTCGAAGAAGTCGAAATCCAACGTCCGCAGCAGCGCATCCGTGGTTCTCTCTTCTGGTTTCAGCTTACTCCATGCGTTAAAGGCTTTCTGCGCCTGCTTAAAGATGTCTTCAATGCTCTTTGAGGTGTTCAGCCTTTCATCCAGATATTCGGAGTTTCCCTCATAGGCAAGAGCCAACTGATTTTTCAAGTCAACAAAGCGGTTGTTGACAGGTGTTGCCGAAAGCATCAGCACCTTGGTCTTAACTCCGGCACGGATCACCTTGTCCATCAGCCGCTGGTAACGGTTGTCCTGCGTCTTGCTGTGCGTACCGATGCCGTTGCGGAAGTTGTGCGATTCATCAATGACGACCAGATCGTAGTTGCCCCAGTTCAGGCGATCCAGATCGAGGCCATTCGATTTTCCGCTGCTTCTGGACAGGTCTGTGTGGAACAGGACGTCATAGTTCAGCCGATCCGATGCAATCGGGTTGTTCACATAGTTGTCCTTATAGGTATTCCAGTTTTCCGCCAGCTTTTTGGGACACAGCACCAGAACCGACTTGTTTCGATTCTCATAATACTTTACGACTGCCAGTGCGGTAAAGGTCTTGCCAAGGCCAACACTGTCCGCAAGGATGCAGCCGTTGTACTTTTCCAGCTTATTGATGATGGCAAGCACCGCATCCTTCTGGAAGTCGTACAGCAGACTCCAGATTTTGCTCTGCTTAAAGCCGGTTGCCTCATTCGGCAGTTCATCTTCTGAGATGTCGTCCAAAAACTCGCTGAACACATGATACAGCGTCATAAAGTAGATGAACTCCGGGGAATTTTCTGCATAAGCCGTGCTGATACTTTCCAGAACCACATCTGTGACATCCTGCATTTTGTCCCGGTCGTTCCAAAGAGAATCGAACAACTTCATGTACTGCTGTGCAAACGGAGCCTCCATACAGTTGACCATGTTGTAGCTGTTATTTCCGCGTTCACAGCCAATATCGACCGTTGTAAAGCCGCCAATCGGCATATAAGCGGTCTGTGCTGCGCCGGAATCCACAGTCATAAAGCCAGCCATATTTTCACCGGTGGTGTTCGATTTGAACGTAGCCTTCCTTCTGATCCAGTCTGCACACTCCTTTGCGATGGCTCTCTGGGTCATCTCATTGCGCAGTTTGATTTCAAACTCTGTACCGTAAAGGCTCGTTTCACGAGAAATGCGGGGAATGTAGAACTCCCGCTTCTGCTTTTCAGCCTTTTCTTTCACAAACGTGGGGGATGTAAAGATAAATTCAAACTCGTCTATGGTTTCCAGCTGCTTCTTTAGCTCTTTATAGGCATACATCGAAAAGCAGGCTGCCGCAATAGACACCCTGCTACCTTTTTTGATCTCGACCCGTAAATCATCTCGAACGGTATTGGTGATGTTATCCAGAATTTTCATATCATCCACCGGCTTTATGCTTATCCGTATTTTTTATAGCCTTGACTATGAAAGCACTCTTACAAAACTCTATTTCTATTATACCACCCACTTTTTCCCCTGTAAACGAAAAAGCTGACGGTGTGTAGCGTGCAGCATCCATCAGCTTTTCGTGACACAAAAATCGCACCCGCTTTTCAGCGAGTGCCGATTTTGTTACCCTATAATGCGCTTTGATTTTTGGCGTAAGTGGCGTAAGTTTGGCGTAAATCCGCTTTTGCGTGCTCCAAAAATCAAGGATTCATGCGGTTTTTTGGCAGTTATTAGTACATGCCGCCCATACCGCCCATGTCACCGCCTGCAGCAGCGGGTGCAGCAGGGGGTTCCGGCAGATCAGCGACCAAGCTTCGGTGGTCAGCACCATCTCAGCGACGGAGGCTGCGTTCTCCAGAGCGGAACGGGTGACCTTGGTGGGGTCAACGATGCCAGCAGCGATCATATCGTCCACAAAGACCTCGTTCTGAGCATCAAAGCCGTAGTTGGGCTTGTTAGCAGAGATGATCTTGTCGATGATGACACTGCCTTCCAGACCGGCATTCTTAGCGATCTGGCGCAGAGGAGCTTCCAGAGCCTTCAGAACGATCTTGGCACCGGTGCGCTCGTCGCCTTCCAGCGTGTCGCACAGCTCGCGCACAGCGGGGATCGCATTGATAGGAGCAGTGCCGCCGCCAGCAACAACACCTTCCTGAACAGCAGCCTTGGTTGCGTTCAGAGCATCCTCGATGCGCAGCTTCTTGTCCTTCATCTCAACTTCGGTAGCAGCGCCGACCTTGATGACGGCCACGCCGCCAGCCAGCTTTGCCAGACGCTCCTGCAGCTTTTCACGGTCGAAATCGCTGGTAGCGGCCTCGATCTGGCTGCGGATCTGAGCGATGCGGGCTGCGATGGCATCCTTATCGCCTGCACCGCCAACGATGGTGGTGTTCTCCTTGGAGACCTTCACCTGACGGGCATGGCCCAGCATCTGGACGGTAGCATCCTTCAGCTCATAGCCCAGATCGGAGGAGACCACGGTGCCGCCGGTCAGGGTTGCGATATCCTGCAGCATTTCCTTGCGGCGGTCGCCAAAGCCGGGAGCCTTGACAGCGCAGACGTTCAGGGTGCCGCGCAGGCGATTGACGATCAGAGTGGACAGAGCCTCGCCCTCAATGTCCTCAGCCACGATCAGCAGTTTCAGACCGTTCTGCATCACCTGCTCCAGCAGAGGGACCAGATCCTGAATCACGCTGATCTTCTTATCGGTGATCAGGATAGCGGCGTTGTCCAGATCAGCCACCATCTTGTCGGTATCGGTGACCATATACGGGGTGAGGTAGCCGCGGTCGAACTGCATGCCTTCCACGATCTCGTTGTAGGTCTCAGCGGTGGTCTTGTTCTCCTCAATGGTGATAACACCATCGGAGGTGACCTTCTCCATAGCCTCGGCGATCAGACGGCCGATCTCGGGGTCGCCTGCAGAAATAGTGCCGACGCGGGCGATATCGTTGCTGTCCTTCACCTTCTGGCTGTGAGCTTGATGGTCTCAACAGCTTGGCAACAGCCTTGCTCATGCCGCGGCGGATATCCATGGGGTTTGCACCGGCGGTGACATTCTTCATGCCCTCGGTGACCATGGCCTGTGCCAGAACGGTTGCGGTGGTGGTGCCGTCGCCTGCTGCGTCGTTGGTCTTGGTAGCGACTTCACGCACCAGCTGTGCGCCCATGTTCTCGAACTCGTCCTTCAGCTCGATCTCCTTGGCAATGGTCACGCCATCGTTGGTGATGACCGGTGCACCGAACTTTTTGCTCAGCACCACATTGCGGCCCTTGGGGCCCAGGGTGATCTTAACGGTGTTTGCCAGGGTATCGATACCGGCACACAGTGCCTTGCGGGCATCCTCGCCCTGCTTGATCTGCTTAGCCATAATCAAATCGCTCCTTTAAAGCTCAATTTTCAAATATCAGAGGGGAAACTGCTCAGTCCTCAACGACTGCCAGGATATCGCCCTGACGGACGATGGTGCACTCTTCGCCGTCCACCTTGACCTCGGTACCGGAGTACTTGCTGGTGAGGACCTTGTCGCCGACCTTCACAGTCATCTTGACTTCCTTGCCGTCCACAACGCCGCCGGGGCCGACAGCGATGACCTCAGCCACCTGGGGCTTTTCCTTAGCACTGCCGGTCAGGATCAGACCGCCCTTGGTGGTCTCCTCAACCTCAACAGCCTTAATGACAACACGGTCTGCAAGAGGAATGATCTTCATAGTTCTTGCCCTCCTATAGTAAAAATATAATTTAAAACTTTGCTGTGTCCAAAGGGCCTCATGTCGGCTCTTTGGTTCTTTAGCACTCCATTTCTCTGAGTGCTAAGTGTATTGTACTCATCTTGACCCGAAAAATCAAGACCTTTTTTGCAATTCTTTATTAACAATTTGTGACGATTCATTCATTCAACGTATCATCAGCAAAACTCGGTTCAAAACCTTCCGGGCCTCCTTTCTTTTTTCTGCAAAAAAGGTCGAAGCCCCGTTTTAAGGCTTCCGGCCCTTTGGCTGCTCAGGAGATCCTGAAGGCTGATTTTTTCGCGTCTGGTCAGGTTACACTCTGTTCGGTCCTCTGCGCTGCAAAGCGCTCAAAAGCAGGCTTTGGCAGAAGGATGCGCCCTGCCAGCGGCTGTACCTGTACAGTGATCTGCTCCTTGGGTGCGCATTCGCCGTCTGCCGTGGCAACGATCGGCCCGCGGCCATCCGCAGCGCGCAGGCTCACCTGTTTTGCGCGGCGGTAAATGAAATACGGCTCTGCAGCCCTGACGAGCTGACCGTTCTGGAAGTGCTTGCCGCTCTTATACATTCCCAGCAGCTTTGCAATGGTCACGCGGCTCACCTTGCGGATGATATATACATCCAGCCAGCCATCGTCGGGCTGTGCTTCCGGCGCTGCACAGAAGCCGCCGCCATAGGTGCGGCCATTGCAGATGGCACACATCAGGCAGTCCACATCCAGCGTTTCACCATCGATGGTGTACTCCACCCTGCGGCCGATGTGTCCGCACAGCTGTTCCACAATGGAAAGCACATAGGCCATCTCGCCGCCGCACAGCGGGATGCGCCGGAACTTCGGGATGCCGTAGGCAACCTGCGCATCCAGACCGGCAGCGCAGATGGTGGCCGAAAGGCCAAGGCTGGTCTGCATCAGATCGATGCTCACCGGCCCACCGGCCAGCTGGGCATCCAGATCCAGAAACTCTTCCTTTGTACCAAAGGTGCGCAGAAAATCGTTGCCGCTGCCAAAGGGCAGACAGCCCACGGCTGCATTTGCATAGCCATAGATCCCGGTGAGCGCTTCGTTGAAGGTACCGTCGCCGCCGGCAGTGAAGACCCGCAGTTCTTCCCCGCTCTGCCGGGCCTGCTGCGCAGCGGCATTGGCCAGCTCCCGGGCATGACCGGCGTGATTTGTGACCTGAATGGTATATTCTTCCGGCGCAAGCCCTGCACGCGCGGCGGCAGCATTGATCTGCTGCGGCAGCGTACGGGTGCAATCGGCCTTACCGGCAGTTGGGTTCAAAAGAAACAATGTGCGCATGGACTTCCTCCTGCAATTCTGTTGCTTCTATGATAACAGAAAACCAAAAGGATGCAAGAGCCAATCTCACAATGTCCCTGCCCCGTACGCACAAAAAAGGAGCGGATGTCTCCGCTCCCCCCTGCAGACAAAAAAATACCGCCCCGGGTCTTGTAACTCAGGGCGGTCCTTTTGAGCTTCCGATGCTTTACAGTGTTGCGGTTTCGTCCTCCCGCAGGACGATGGAACCATCCGCCGAGCAGTCCGCTGTCCAGTGCTGGCCCACGCAGGCCGTGCCGGATGCGATCTGATCCGCAAGTGCCTGCTCCACTGCCCTGTCCACTGCGCGGCGCAGTTCTCTGGCCCCGTAGGCAGAGCGGGCCTTTGCTGCCAGCGCCTGCCCTACCCGCGGTGTGTGATGCAGCTGGTAGCCGCTGCGGGCGGCACGCTGCTCCAGCTGGCACAGCATTTTTTCGGCAATGGCGCACAGGCTGTCGTCGGCCAGCGGACGGAATACGATCATCTCGTCCAGACGGCCTGCCAGCTCTGGCCGGAACCACTTTTTTGCCTCCTCAATGGCCTGCGCAGACTGCTTTTCAAACACGGCTTCGCTGCCCGCCGCAAAGCCCAGCGGCGTGCTTTGACCCGCCAAAAAACGTGCGCCGAGGTTTGAGGTGAGCAGTACGATGGTGTTGCGGAAATCCGCCTTGCGGCCCATGGCATCGGTCAGCTGGCCATCTTCCAGTATCTGCAAAAGGATGTTCTGAATGTCCGGGTGTGCCTTTTCGATCTCGTCAAACAGCACCACACTGTAAGGGCGGCGGCGCACTGCTTCGGTCAGCTGTCCGCCCTCGTCATGGCCCAGATAGCCCGGCGGCGCACCCAGCAGCCGGGCAGCGGTGTGCTGCTCCTGATACTCCGACATATCAAATTTGAGCAGGGCTTTTTCGCTGCCGAACCAGCTGACCGCCAGCGCCCGGGCAAGAGCCGTTTTGCCCACTCCCGTGGGGCCAAGAAACAGCATGGCACCCATGGGCCGGCCCGGCTCGCCAAGACCGGTGCGGCTGCGCCGGATGGCACCTGCCACCGCAGCCACAGCCCGGCTCTGGCCCACGATCTCGGCGTTGAGACGTTCTTCCAGCTTGTCCAGCCGTTCCCGCTCCTGCTCACCTACCCGCTCCACCGGCACACCGCTGGCCTGCGCCACCACATGGGCGATATCGTCCGGCATCAGCGTGGGCTTTGACTGCTTTGCCTGCTCGGCCCGGATGCGTGCCGCCGCACAGGCTTCGTCCACAAGGTCGATGGCCTTATCCGGCAGAAAGCGCCCCGGCAGATACCGCACCGAAAGCTCCACCGCAGCCTGCAGCGCTCCGGCGGAAGGCAGACATTGTGGTAGTGCTCATAGCGCGGCGCAAGCCCGTTGAGGATATCCAGCGCCTGCGCAGGCGTAGGCTCCTCTACCTGCACCTTGCCGAAACGGCGTTCCAGTGCGGCATCCTTCTGGATGTGGGTGCGGAACTCTTCGGTAGTGGTAGCGCCGATAATTTGTATCTCGCCCCGGGCCAGCACCGGTTTTAAGATGCTGGCTGCATCGATGGCACCCTCCGCCGCACCGGCACCCACGATGGTATGGAACTCGTCTACGAACAGGATGGAGCTGCGTCCCGCACCAGCTCTTCCAGCAGGTTCTTGAACCGCTCCTCAAAGTCACCGCGGTATTTGGTGCCCGCCACAAGGCTGGCCATATCCAATGCCAGCAGACGGCGGCCCTTGAGCGCACGGGGCACACGATCCGTGGCAATGCGCTGGGCCAGCCCTTCGGCAAGGGCGGTCTTGCCCACGCCCGGCTCCCCCACAAGGCAGGGGTTGTTCTTCTGACGGCGGCATAAGATCTCCACCATGCGGTCCAGCTCTGCTTCCCGGCAGAACACCGGGTCCAGTTCCCGTTCCGCAGCACGGCGGGTCAGATCCCGGCAGTACTTATCACTGGCGCGGCTGCCGCGCGGCGCACTGACCGTGGTCCGCATCTGATACGGCAGTACGAACTGCCCGGACAGCTGGCGGCACTCCCGCACGGCATCTGTGAGCTGCACGCCCATGGATGCCAGCAGGATGCCTGCTGTGCAGCCGTCATCCTCCAGCATGGCGCAGAGCAGATGTTCCGGCTCGGCCCGGTTCAGGTGCGCGTTCTGTGCCCCGATGATGGCGTAATCCATGGTGCGCTTGAGGTCCGGCGCAAGAGCGTAGCGATCCAGATGCAAAGCCGGTGCGCGGCGGCTCTCGGCCAGCTGACGGCGCACCTCCGGTTCCCGGATCTGCTTGCCCTCCAGAAACCGTGCTGCCGCCCCGTGATCCTGCTGCAGGATCGCCAGCAGCAGGTGGCCGGTATCGGCTTTTTCGCAGCCAAGGTTCCCGGCAAGCTCCACCGCACTGCGCAGCAGCTGATCCGACTCGTGCGAAAAGCCTTTGTACCCGCCAAAGCCAAGTTTTTCCCAAATACTCATTTGCCCGCTCCTTGCTGATGAAATTCGTTTTCACAAGAAGTATAGCCCCGAAGCACAGAAAAAAATCATCTCTTTCTGTCGGGATGGGAAAACAAAAAGGAGATACCCGCAGGCATCTCCCTTCGCTGTTTGATTTTTCAGTCCATTTCGGCCAGAGCCTTTTTCAGGTTCTTGGCGATCTGATCCGGGCAGCTGGTATTGCGGAAACCACAGAGCGTGCCCTCCATGCGGTCGATCACATCTTCGGCCTTCATGCCCTTGACCAGACGGCAGATGCCTTCAGGTTGCCGTTGCAGCCGCCAATGACCTCCATGGACGCAATGGTGTGGTCATCGTTCAGCACAAAGTTGGTCTGCTTGGAACAGGTGCCGCTGTTCGGGAAGCTGAATTCCTTGCTCATAGTTCAAAATCCTCTCTTTTTGACAGAAATCCCGACGAAGATCGTCTGCTTCTATTATAGAGCAGCGTGCCGGAATGTCAATGTGACCGGGTCACACATCAATACCGCGGCGCTTGTGGGCCAACTCCAGAATGCGGGCCACCTGATCGTCTGCCGTGGTACAGGTACCCACCGGGTGCGGCACCTTATGGTTTGCACCGTGGAAGTCCGTACCGCCGGTATGAATCAGCCCATACTGCTCACACAGAGCAGCACACTCGGCCCTGTCCTCCGGGCTGTTGCGGGGGTGCTCCACCTCAATGCCGTCGATGATGCCCTCTTTGGCAAGCTGACGCACCAGCGGCATGCTCTTGTAAACGGTCGGGTGTGCAAATACCAGCACCGCACCGGCAGCTTTCGCCGTGGCGATCACTTCCTGCACCGAGGGATATTTTACCTGATGCAGCACCACGCCGCGCGGCTCCCAGCCAAAGAGATAACTGTACAGCTTGCCGTACACAGCATCGCACAGCCCCAGCTGGTGCAGTGCTTCCATAATGCCGCTTTTGAACAGCACACCGCTGTCCTTTGCGTATTCCAGCGCCTGTTCCGTGCGGAACTGCGGGTACAGCGCTTCGATCTCCTTTGCGCTTTGCAGGCCGCACTCGTTGCGGCGCTGTCGCAGGATGTCGCAGTGCTCCTTCAGTTCCCGGCTTTCCGGGTCCGGGAAGTAGCACAGCAGATGCACGCGATGCTTATGCTCATGGTCATAGCCGGTCAGCTCGGTGGCCGGGAGCAGGCGCACGCCGTCCTGCACAGGGTGCTCATAGCAGTAGTTCACGCTGAGCAGGGTGTCGTGGTCGGAAATGGCCATGGTGTCCAGCCCCGCCCGCGCCGCCATGAGCGGCAGGCGGTGGATGGGCACAGAGCCATCGGAACAGGTGGAATGGTTGTGAAGATCGCCGGGCATGGAAAATGAACCTCCCAAGAAAACCAGAGAAAGGCTTCCCCCAAAGAGGAAGCCTTATATCATATCAGTGCTTATAGAAATTGATCAGGCAGCCGTCGGCCAGGATCTTGCGCTCGTCGGCGGTCAGCGGGGCCATGTACAGGCTGAACTCCTTTGCGGTGTCGCCCAGCACATAGGCCTTGATGTCCTGCAGGTCGCCCTTGAGGGCCTCGCGGACATTCGGGATAAAGACATAGTCGCCCAGACCGAACGGCGTTGCGCCCACCAGCTGCAGCGGCAGCATACCCCAGTTGATGAGGTTGGAGCGGTAGCGCTTGGTGGCGTACTCGGTAACGATGTTGGCCCCGGCCCCCAGCACACGCTGGCAGCTGGCCGCCTGCTCACGGGCAGAACCATCGCCGGGCTTGACGGCAAAGATGGTGGATGCGATCTGCACATCGTTCCAAGTCAGGTTTTCGCAGCCGGGCACCTTGTGCAGCTGGGCCAGCACCTCGGCGCTGCCCTCGCCTGCACGGCGGGCCTTTTCTTCGGCCTGCACGGCCTTGGCACGGCCCACATACTCCGGGTCCTTGCGGCTGAGGGTGAACTCGGCCAGACCCAGAGGATTGGAACGGTAAGACGAAGTCTCACCGGAGGGGATCAGCTCGTCGGTGGTGGTGACAGGGTCGGTGATGTAAGATGCCACCTTCAGCAGCAGGTTATCGCCCAGCGGTGCAATTTCGGGCCAGTCCTTGATGTTGGGGCCAAGCTTGAGCAGAGCATCGTAATCGCCCTTGCCAAAGCCCTGATACACGCGGGTATCGTAGCTGGAAGGATCGTACTGATACTCCGGCACAGTGGGATCATAGTCGATATCGGTAGCCGGGGTCAGAATGCCGCCGTTGGCCGTGGTGGCCGCAATGCTGCGGGCATCCATCAGTGCACACCGGAAAGCTGGCCGTTGCCGGGCTTGGAGCCTTCACGGCTGGGGAAGTTGCGGGTGGTATGGCGGATAGACAGCGCGCCGTTGGCGGGCACGTCGCCTGCGCCGAAGCAGGGGCCGCAGAACGCAGTGCGGACGGTGGCACCGCTGGCCATCAGGTCGTGGATGACTCCGGTGCGCACCAGTTCCATCATGATGGGCTGGCTGCCAGGATACACGCTCAGGCGTAGTCACCGCAGCCGCCGGTGTGGCCCTTGAGGATGGAGGCAGCTTCATAAATGCTGTCGTACAGACCGCCTGCGCAGCCTGCGATCACGCCCTGATCCACACGCAGTTTACCGTTCTCGATCTTGCTGCGCAGGTCAAGGCTGACATCCTTGCGGCCGATCAGCTTCTGCACATCCTGCTCGCAGGCATGGAGAATATCCTCAAGGTTTGCGTTCAGCTCTTCAATGGTAAATGCATTGGAGGGATGCATGGGCAGTGCGATCATGGGGCGGATGGCAGAAAGGTCTACCTCTACCACACCGTCGTAATAAGCAAGGTCGGCCGGAGCCAGCTTCTTATAGTCGGCGGCACGGCCATGCACCGCAAGGAATTTCTGCGTCGTTTCGTCAGTTTCCCAGATGGAGGACAGGCAGGTGGTCTCGGTGGTCATGGCATCGATGGCGTTGCGGGTATCCTGACGCAGAGACGCAACGCCGGGGCCGACAAACTCCATCACCTTATTTTTGACATAGCCGCTCTTGAACAGCTTACCCACCAGCGCAATGGCCACATCGTGCGGGCCGCAGCCTGCAGGCAGAGAGCCGGTGAGATAAATTGCAACAACACCCGGACGGGCCACATCGTAGGTGCGGCCCAGCAGCTGCTTTGCCAGCTCGCCGCCGCCCTCACCAATGGCCATGGTGCCCAGAGCACCGTAGCGGGTGTGGGAGTCCGAGCCAAGGATCATCTTGCCGCAGCCCGCAAACTTTTCGCGCATGTACTGGTGGATAACCGCCAGATGCGGGGGCACAAAAATGCCGCCGTATTTTTTGGCGGCGGACAGGCCGAAGCGGTGGTCGTCCTCATTGATGGTGCCGCCCACGGCGCAAAGGCTGTTGTGGCAGTTGGTGAGCACATACGGAATGGGGAATTTCTCCAGACCGGACGCACGGGCCGTCTGGATGATGCCCACAAAGGTGATGTCATGGCTGGCCATGGCATCGAACTTGATCTTCAGGTTTTCGGCATCGCCGCTGGTGTTGTGGGCCTGCAGAATGCTGTAGGCCATGGTGCCGGTCTTTGCGTTCTCGATGGCTGCGGCATCAAAACCCTTTGCTGCCAGTGCGGCGCTTGCTTCGCCGTCTGCAGGCACCCATTCACCGCGGGCATAGTATGCGCCGCCGGTGCTGCACTTGATCATATCCAACATCTCGATTCGCCTCTCTTTTTGTATTTCCCGCCCGCCCTATCTTGCGGGCACTGCCCCAGCAGAGCGGTACGCTGCCCGCTCTGCCCTCTTCTGCCGCACTGCCAAAGCATGCGGCTACGGCCCGGAAAACCGTATCTGAAGGTTATTATACCATGAAACCACGGAAAGAAAAAGCACTTTTTACAAATGAATCGTGAATGGAGGATGAAGAGACGGGCTCTGTGCTTTTTCTTGACAAAGAAGCCATTCTATTGTATTATTATTAGCGTTGTATGCCGCTGTGGTGAAATTGGCAGACACGAGGGACTTAAAATCCCTTTCTGGAGACAGAGTACGGGTTCGACCCCCGTCGGCGGCATAAAAAGACCCCCCAAGCTTACGCTTGAGGGGCTTTTTATTTTGCTTATTTTACACCTTGCCGCCGTGCAGCTCTGCATACATCTTGGAACGGCACTCGGCCACAGCCGGGTCATGTTCACATAGTGCTTATGCGGGCACTCCAGACGCAGTTCGCTCTCCCAGGTCTCCTCGGTGAGCTGCTTTGCAATGTAGGCCTTCTTCTCTGCGATCGAAGGCAGCTCAATGGCCAGCTGACCATTCAGCACATGCGGCACCAGCAGCTTTTTGACCTTGGTGGGGGTAATGGTGACGGTGCGCTCGATGGCATCGGAGTCCAGATTGACCATCGTGACGGGCTTGCCCGCCTCGATGACTTCATCATCCATGGCGATCAGGTCACACTGGGCCTGACCATTTTCATCGTAGAGGCGCCACGGCATCTTCTTGCCCGGAATGATGGCCTTGCTGGCGGAATCCGAGCACTTCATCTTGGGAGTGTAGCTGCCGTCCGGCTGCTTGACCGCCACCAGCTTGTACACACCGCCGAACACGGGGTCGGAAGCAGAGGTGATCAGGTTTTCGCCCACGCCGTAGGAGTCAAAATGAGCGTGCTCATACAGCTCCATGTTGGCGATCTTCTTTTCGTCCAGACCATTGGAAGCCACCAGCTTGATGTAAGGCTTACCGGCCGCATCCAGTGCCTTGCGCAGGCGCTTGGAGCCGCGGGCCAGGTCGCCGGAGTCGATACGGGCGCTCTTGACGCGGCGGTTCGGGTCGTTGGGGTATTTTTCGATGAGGTAATCGTCCAGTTTAATGAGGTTGGGCAGACCGCTCTCCATGATATTATAGGTGTCCAGCAGCAGACTGACCGAATCCGGGTAGGTATCGGCAAAGGCCTTGAAGGCATCAAACTCCGTGGGGAAGAACTCGATGAAGCTGTGCGCTACGGTGCCCACAGCCTTGACCTCCGCGCCGAACTTCATCTCGGCCAAACAGTTGGCAGTGCCCACGCAGCCGCCCAGAACAGCAGCATATGCACCATCGTTGCCAGCGCTTTCGCCCTGCGCACGGCGGGTGCCGAATTCCATCACGCTGCGGGGCGTGTGGGTGTTCAGGCCGGTGACGCGGGTAGCCTTGGTGGCGATCAGACTGTGGAAGTTCATGGTCTGCAGCAGGTAGGTCTCGATCAGAATTGCGCCCACGAGGTCGCACTCGATGCGCACCATCTGCACATGCGGGTATGCCACCGTGCCCTCGGGCAGAGCGTACATGTCGCCCTTCCACTGATAGGTGCGCAGATACTCGCAGAATTCCTCACTCATGCCCTTGGTGCGCAGCCACCAGATATCCTGTGCATTGAAGTGGTAGTTCAGCAGGAAGCGGGTCAGCTTGCGCTGGCCGGCACTGATGGAGTAACCCTGATTATCCGGGTTCTTGCGGAAGAACATATCGAACACCAGTGTAGTATCCTTGAATCCGTGCAGGAAAAGGCAGTTGGCCATAGTAAATTCGTAAAAATCCACGACCATTGCGGGGTTGTCGTAGTCCTCATCTGGAATATAAGGCACAACCTTGATTTCGTCCATGAATAGTATCCTCTCTTCTTTACACCCGGCAAAGGCTCCTTGCTGTCCCCTGCCGTTCTGACCTGTGGGAAGGTTTGCGCGCCTGCCTGTCTTGACAGTGCGTTTCTATCATGATATCACCAAACGCAGAGCGGTGCAAGCATTTTTGGAAAATCCCGGTCAATTTCCGGTAAGAAAAAGCCGCCCATACACAAACAGCACGGGCGGCTTTCAGAACAAACGTGTTAACCGTTGATGATATTGGGGGTAGCATTCTTCAGCACAACGTCGTGGCTGCCGCCCTCAACGATGGAGGTAGAGGAAACCACGGTCAGCTTTGCTTTCTGCTGCAGCTCCGGGATGGACAGAGCGCCGCAGTTGCACATGGTGCTCTTGACCTTGTACAGAGTGGTCTGCACACCGTCAGCCAGAGGACCGGCATAGGCACGTAGCTGTCCACGCCTTCCTCAAAGCTCAGCTTGCTGGAACCGCCCAGATCGTAGCGCTGCCAGTTGCGGGCACGGTTGGAGCCTTCGCCCCAGTACTCCTTCATATACTGGCCGTTGATGCGCACCTTATTCGTGGGGCTTTCGTCAAAGCGGGCAAAGTAGCGGCCCAGCATCACAAAATCCGCACCCATGGCCAGTGCCAGCGTGATGTGGTAATCGTGGACGATGCCGCCGTCGGAGCAGATGGCACGTAGATGCCGGTTTCCTTATAGTACTCATCGCGGGCCTTTGCCACCTCGATGACAGCGGTAGCCTGACCACGGCCAATGCCCTTGGTCTCGCGGGTGATGCAGATAGAACCGCCGCCAATGCCGATCTTCACGAAGTCTGCACCAGCCTCGGCCAGGAAGCGGAAGCCCTCGGCATCCACAACGTTGCCTGCGCCCACCTTGACGGTATCGCCGTAGTGCTCACGGATCCAGCCGATGGTGCGGCTCTGCACTCGGAGTAACCCTCGGAAGAGTCGATGCACAGCACATCCACACCGGCATCCACCAGTGCGGGCACGCGCTCAGCGTAATCGCGGGTGTTGATGCCTGCGCCCACCACATAGCTCTTGTTCTTATCCAGCAGCTCATTGGCGTTCTTCTTGTGGGAGTCGTAGTCCTTGCGGAACACCATATACTTCAGGTTGCCCTCGGCATCCACCAGAGGCAGGGTGTTGATCTTGTTATCCCAGATGATGTTGTTGCAGTCGTGCAGGGAGGTGTTCTCCGGTGCAGTGACCAGCTTTTCAATGGGAGTCATGAAGGTGGTGACAGGGGCATCATCCGGGGTGTGGTTGATGCGGTAGTCACGAGATGCAACAATGCCCAGCAGCTTGCCGCTCGGAGTGCCATCGGCAGTGATGGCAATGGTGGAGTGGCCGGTGCGTGCCTTCAGCTCCAGCACATCGTGCAGAGTGGCAGTGGGGGCCAGGTTGGAATCGGACACGACATAACCAGCCTTGAAGCTCTTGACGCGGCGCACCATGCAGCCTCGTTCTCAATGCTCTGAGAGCCGTAGATGAAGGACACGCCGCCCTGACGGGCCAGTGCAATGGCCAGCTTATCGCCAGAGACCGCCTGCATGATGGCGCTGATCATGGGAATATTCATCTGCAGGGGGCACTCCTCCTCGCCCTTGCGGTACTTGACCAGCGGGGTCTTGAGGCTGACAGCCGTGGGGATATTCTCTGCAGAGGAATAGCCGGGGATCAGCAGATATTCACCGAAAGTGCGGGAAGGTTCTTTATAGAAATAAGCCATGTTCAAACTCCTTTTCTCTTAACGCATCAACATCAATCGGATTCATGTTTGCAACCTATAAATTGATTGTATATACTGTACCACAAAGCCAGCCGGAATACAAACCCCCGCCGCGCCAAACTTTGTAAATGTCCTTTGCAGAAAAACAGGCAAATTGCCCACCAAAATGGCGTAAGGTCATACTTTCCCGCATGAGAAGCCGGTTTTTGCGTGATTTATGGATGCAAAAAAGCTCGTCCTGAACGGACGAGCTTTTTTGCACACGAAGCGGGATACCGCCTGTGCGGCACATGGATCACGACTGTGAAGGAGAACAGCCGGAGGAGGAGAACCTGTGCCCGATATCCCCAAAAAACAAGAAGAAAAAGATTTCACACTCAGCAGGGCTTGTGCCCTTGCTGTAATCATATTGTAACTCTTTTGAAACCATTTTGCAATAGGGTTTTGTAATTTTTCTGTAATTTCTTTTGTTAACTTTTTGTGGACACATATAAAACCCCTGCCAGAAAATTTCCGGCAAGGGCTTTGCAGATCATTCTTTATTTTCTTAATAGCACTTTTTGCAAGCAGTGAAGCCTTCCGCTTTTGCTTTCGATAATGTAACCTTTTCCGGGTCTTTCATATTGCTGCAGGTAGACTTGCTGTGATATTTTTTGCCGCCGTGCGTTGGGACCCAGACCATCTGCTCCGTCTTTTTGCCGGCAGAAATGGTCTGAACGGCTGCAGTGGACGGCTTGCAGGCCGCAGTCTGTACACTGGCGGCAGATGCCGCCGGGCACAGCAGACTGAAGCACAGTACCAGAACGGTCGCAAGGACTCGGAGATGTTTTTTCATTTGTTTTATCCTCCTTTGGACAATCAGAAGATCCTTCTAATAAAAGAGTACTCCCTGTTCCTCAGAGGATGCAATTCTCAAAATGCGCCGTTTTTTCTGCACGGGTGACGCTTTTTTGCATTGCTCGCTTATTTTCAGCTAAAAGCGGCGCAGCGGTTCTCTTGAGAAATCAACGATTTACACGTTTGTCTTTCCCACCTCCAGATAGCACTCAAAGCTGGTCTGGCCGTTGTGCTTTCCGACCACATACCAGCCATCCGCCGAAGGGGCATAAAACACCTCTGCCGTTTCTCCCATCGGGATCTCGCGGTGGTAGTTGATAGAAGCAAAGGTCACGGGGCCTTTGCGCATCACTTCCAGCGGCAGCGCATCGCAGACAAGGTCCAGATAGAATGCGTTGTTCAAATGGCCGTTCAGATCGCACTGGGAATAATGCGCCGTCCACTCCCCTGCACTGGTCAGACCGTCCTTGCACTTGTGCAGCTGCAAAGGCAGCTCGCCCTCCACCGTATCGTTCCAGAAATTCTCCACCGTCCAGCCCGGCTCCCGCAGGATACGGCCCTCCGTAAGGCTTGCCACAATCCAGCGGCAGTCCACCATAGCCACCTCTTTGCCCTCGGCATCGGTCAGGGTAGTGATGCGTTTGACCGAACCGTGTTTGCTGACCTGCGCCCGGGAGGTAAGGGTCAGCGTTTCGGCACGCTGCGGCACGCGGTCAAATTTCAGGGCCTGCTTGCCCACCAGAAAGGTCACACCGCGTTCTTTGAAGAACTGGTCATCCATACCAAAGGCGCGGGCGTGGTCTGTCGAAATCTGCTCCACATAGCGCAGCAGGGCGCTGGGCTTGAGCAGGCTGCGGAAGTCGGCATCTGCGTTCATGACTGTCATGGTCTCGGTGTAAAAGAACTGTTCCATGGTTTTTCCTTTCTATAAAAAGAGACCACTGCACGTTGTTCTGTGCAGCAGCCTCCTTTGCGTTTAATACTGATTGCGGTTGCGCCTGCGGACCTTGCGCCAGATGTTGAAGCAGGCCAGCGCCACCATGGCTGCCAGCAGCGCAAGGAACAGCAGACTGCTGCCACCCTCGTCGTAGCTCTTCATTTCGCTCCACTTCACGTCCAGCTCGCTGTTCACATCGTCGCTCAGGGCAGTGAACACCTTTTCCTTGGCGGCTTTCTCTTCGGACGGATAAGCGATCTCGCTCTCCTTCAGATCCTCGTCCAGCACCTCCCACACATCCTGCATGGGGGTGGTGTAGCCGATGTACTCGGCGTTTGCCTTGCCGATGTCCGTCTCACACATGAAGTTGATGAACATTTCCGCAGCTTCCTGATGTTCACTGGCAGCAGGAATGGCCATGCAGTCCACAGACAGCACGCTGCCCTCCTCCGGGAACACCCATGCAAGGTCGGGGTTGTCGTCGATCATGGTGATGGCATCGCCGGAGTAGTACACACCGACGGCTGCCTCGCCGCCGATCATCTTATCAAAGATCTCATCCATGACGTAGGCCTGCACCAGCGGTTTCTGAGCCTTCAGCTCTTCCACCACCTCATCCACCTCTTCGGTGGACTGCGGGTTGATATCGTGGCCGCTCTTAAAAGCAGCAATGGCGTAGGCATCGCGGCTGTTGTTGAACATCAGGATATTGCCTGCGTACTGCTCGTCCCACAGGTCGGCCCAGCTGGTGGGCGCTTTGTCCACCATGGTGGTGTTATAAATGATGCCGGTGGTGCAGAGCATGTAGGGCACGGTGTAGGCATTCTGCGGATCGTAATCCGGATCCACGTATTCCTGATCGATCTTTTTGAAGTTCGGGATATTGTCGTAGTTCAGAGGCTTGAGCATCCCCTCGGCGATCATTTTTGCCACCATGTAATCCGACGGAATGACCACATCGTAGTTGGCTGCGCCGGACTTGAGCTTTGCGTACATGGACTCGTTGGAGTCGAAGGTGGTGTAGTTCACCTTGATGCCGGTGAGCTTTTCAAAGGCCGCCACCACGTCCACGCTGTCGTCCGAGCCGTTGGAGATGTACTCGCCCCAGTTATAGACATTGATGGCCACGTTCTGGCCCTTGAAGCGGTCCAGTCGTAATCGTCCGACACCGAGACATCCTCGGTGACTTCGATGGTGCCGGCGGCAAAGGCGGGCATTGCACAGCAGACCGTCATTGCCAGCGCCAGCAGCAGCACAGCAAAACGTTTCATCACACGCCCTCCCCTCTCAGCGCCTTCTGGTCGCGGCGGTAGCTGCGGCTCTCCATTGCGTTGGAGATCAGAATGATGCACAGAATGACCACGAACATGATGGTGGACAGCGCATAGATCTCCGGGCTGACCTTTTTACGGGTCATGGAGTAGATGGCGATGGGCAGCGTTTCCACCGTGCCGCAGTTGAAATAGGAGATCATGAAGTCGTCGATGGAATAGGTCAGGCAGATCAGGAATGCCGACAGGATGGCCGGGCTGATCTCCGGCAGGATGACCTTGAAGAAGGCCTGCTTGGGGTCGCAGCCAAGGTCGAGCGCTGCCTCATACAGCTTGATATCCAATTGCTTGAGCTTGGGCGTGACGTTGAAGATGACATACGGCACATTGAACGCGATATGCGCAATGAGCAGCGTCGGGAAGCCCATGATGGTATCCGGCAGCCAGGAGACACCCCCGGCAAAGCGCTGGTAGGCCACGAACAGCAGCATGAGCGAGATGCCGGTGATGATCTCCGGATTGACCACCGGGATATAGGTGATGTTGGTAACGACAAGGCGGCTCCCGCGGCCCATGGACGCAATGCCCAGACTTGCCGCTGTACCCAGCACAGTGGCAATGACCGCAGAGATCAGAGCCACTTCCAGCGAGACCAGCAGCGCATGCAGGATGGAGGAGTTGTGCAGCAGGCTGGAGTACCACTTGAGGGTAAAGCCGGTGAAGAGCGAATAGCCCTTGGACTGGTTGAAGCTGAATACGATCATGTATGCAATGGGCAGGTACATGAAGCAGAAAAACAGCACGATATAGACGCGCTGCATCAGGCGCAGATGTTTCGTTTTCATCAGGACACGCCCTCCATTTCATCTTCATCAAAGCTGGAGGTGAAGCTCATGCACAGCAGCACAATGATCATCAGCACAAGGCTCATGCAGAGCCCACGTTCAGGTTGTAGCTGTTGCCAAGGAACTGCATCTCGATCAGATCGCCAATGAGCAGGTTGGAGCCGCCGCCCAGCATACGGCTGATAACAAAGGTGGACACCGCCGGGACGAACACCATGGTGATGCCGGTGCTGATGCCGGGCACGCTCATGGGAATGAGCACCCGGAGAAGGGTCTTGGTGGTGGAAGCGCCCAGATCCTGCGCAGCTTCCACCAGGCTCTGGTCGATCTTGGTCATGCTGGTGTACAGCGGCAGGATCATATAGGGCACATAGTTATACACCATGCCCAGCACCACCGCGCCGGAGGTGTTGAGCATATTGAAGGGGCCAAGGCCGAACACGCCCAGAACAGCGTTCACCGGGCCGTTGATGCTGAGCAGGCCCATCCATGCGTAGGTGCGCAGCAGGAAGTTCATCCACATGGGCAACATGACCAGCATGAGCATGATGTGCTGCTTGTTCACCCGCAGGCGGGAAAGGAAATAGCCCACCGGGAACGCAATGACCAGACAAATGACCGTGGCAATGAGGGCCAGCAGCAGGCTGCGGGCAAACACCGAGCCGTAGCCGCTGATGGAGGTGAGGTTATCCAGCGTGAAAGCTCCGTTTGCATCCGTAAATGCATAGTACACCACGATGATCAAAGGCACCACTGTGAACAGCGTCATCCATACAAAGTACGGATAGGCCAGCTTTTTATCGTAAATCTTCATCATTGCGGCTCACCCCTCTGAACGCGCCATAATGTGGATCTCGTTGGGGCCGATGCGCATACCAATGGTCTCACCGGGGGTGCAGGCGCGGGTGGAATGGATCAGCCATTCGCGGCCCTCGCACTCCACATGCATCTCAAAGTGGACACCCTTGAAGATGACATCGTTTACAACGCCGACAAGCTGGCCTTCCACAGGAGAGACCACCTCGATATCCTCGGGGCGCACCACTACCTGCACGCTCTGCTCGCGGGCAAAGCCGCGGTCCACACAGGGGAAGTCCACGCCGGAGAAGGACACCAGAAAATCCCGGTGCATCACGCCGTCCACGATGTTGGAATCGCCAATGAAGTCTGCAACAAAGGCATTCTTCGGCTCATTGTAAATATCCTCCGGCGTGCCGATCTGCTGCACCTTGCCGCCGTTCATGACCACGACGGTATCGGACATGGTAAGGGCTTCCTCCTGATCGTGGGTAACATAAATAAAGGTAATGTTCATTTCGCGCTGCAGGCGCTTCAGCTCCAGCTGCATCTCCTTGCGCAGCTTGAGGTCCAGTGCGCCAAGGGGTTCATCCAGCAGAAGGATCTCCGGCTCGTTCACCAGACTGCGGGCGATGGCCACGCGCTGCTGCTGGCCGCCGGACATCTGGCTGATGCTGCGGCGCTCGAAGCCTTTCAGGCCAACAACTTCCAGCATGTTGCGCACCTTGCGGCGGATGGTCTCTTCGTCCATCTTTTTGAGCCGCAGACCAAAGGCCACGTTCTCAAACACGTTCAGGTGCGGGAACAGTGCGTATTTCTGAAAAACGGTGTTCACCGGGCGCTTATAGGGCGGCACGCCGGTAATGTCCTCACCTTTCAGCAGCACTTTGCCGGAATTGGGTTCCAGAAAACCTGCAATCAGACGCAGGGTGGTGGTTTTGCCGCAGCCGGAAGGGCCCAGCAGCGTTACGAACTCTTTGTCATGGATGTCGAGGTTCAGCCCATTCAGAATGCGCTGACCGTCAAATTCCACTACGATATCCCGCAGTGAAACGATCACCGAGTTGTCCATTTTTTACTTTATCCTCCTTGTAACTCAGATACGAAAAAAGACAGGGCCATGCCCCATCCTCGTACCAGGCGACCCAGCCCCGCACAACATCCATGACGACCGGAGAACCTGCAAAAGCAGGCTCTTATATTGCGCAGTTATTCTGCCCTGTCTCGTCTATCTTAATCAATCTTTGCTGAAATGTCAATCACTCTGCCAATGTTTGCCGAAGCTTTACACGCCGCAACAAAAAAACATGCGCCGCAGCGGGCTTTCCGCATACGGCGCACAAAGGTTTTTATTCCGCTTTTAAGGCAGCGGCCGTTATCAGAAGGGCCTGCACAGTGTCAAGGTCAACCGCATAGACGGAACTGTCCCCCTCCACCATCATCCAGCAGCCGTCTGCATTTTCGGCGTAGTGGAGGGTCACGGTCCCATCGGCAGAGGCGGCCCGCACCGTTGCAAGCGGTGCAGCAAAGCCATAGGCCGAAGGGTCGGCATCCGTGATTTGTGCGGTCACATAGCCTGCCAGAGCAGAGAGGATGCTCTGCACCTTGCTGTCGTCCAGATCGGCAGAGGGTTCATCGGCCAGCCGCCACACGGTCTGATAGGTGGTGGAATCGGCCGCACTTTCCGCGGAATCGCTCTCCGCTTCCGCAGGCTCAGAGACTGCATTCAGTGCAAGGGTGCCGCTGCCCGTCGTAATGGAAACACTTTCCAGCGCGGAGGCCGTCAGTCCCGCCGGTTGAACGCGCCAAAAAGGTCCGCTTTGGTCAGCTCAAAGCAGGCCGCCTTGTTGCCAGAAACGGTGTACACGGCATCGTCCCCTGCCTTCTGCACGTACAGATCTCCTGTGACCGGGTTCTCGGTGCCAAAGGCAAAGGTGTTCGTCTCGCCTGCCGCCGTCACCGTGACCGTAACAGCCGGATCGGCAAGGCCGTAGTCCTCGCCAGGCTGAGCCGTGAGCTGACGTTTGGCGTTCAGGGATGCCAGCGCCGTGGCCATGGTATTGCAGGCAGATGCATCCAGATGATAGTCCGGGTCATCCGCCAGCGTCCAGCTGCCGGAATCGTAATTTAGGGTAAGCGTTTCGCCGCCATAGGCATACCGGATGCTGGTCACATCGCCTGCCGCAAAAGAAGAGAGCAGGATGCTGCCCTCTGCGGCGGCGCTGGAAGCAGTCTCTTCTGCGGCATTGCTGCGGCTGACAAACCACAGCAGCCCGCCCAGCACAAGCACCAGCACCAGAAGCACCGCAAGGGTGCGCTGTTTTGTTTTCATGGCAGTGCCCCTTACCTGCGGCGGCGCAGCAGCACCTCCACAGCACCTGCAATGAGCACTGCTGCGGGCAGCACGAATACGAACACCATGCCCAGCGTCATGGATGCGGAAGCCGGGACCGTGATGGGTGCAGCTTCCAGTGCTTTGGTGTCGATGAGCAGGCTCTGCCCTACCAGCGAAGCGGCACAGCCCTGCAGGAAGGTCAGGTTGCCCGGGATGGACTGGTACACCTGCTCGTTGTCCATGTTGGGGCAGCCGATCCAGATCACCTCGGCACCGGTGGAGTCATTGCGCGCCCATACGGCCAGCGAGAACGGGCCGTCGGTATCGCCGGCTTCCTTTGCGGAAGAAGAGCTGGCATCAAAGTCCTGCTTGCTGTAGGCATCCTCGGTGGTATACAGCAGCGGTTCCGCCGTCACATCGTCTGTCTCGGTAATGGTGATGCCCTGTGCCACCGAGAGCATCACATGGGTGCTCTGATTCACGCCGTCCAGCGCGGTGCTTTCGTCGGCGGCCGCATAGTCCGGGAACAGCGAGTACGGGTAGCCGTACAGCGCGTGGCCCGCATCGCCCTCCACCACAAGGCCCGGCTCACGCGCAAGGCCGAACTGTGCCATCACTGCATCCAGATCGGGCGTTTCGGTATAGCCGCTGGTGGTCAGCAGCACCTTGCCGCCGTTTTCCAGATAGGTCTGCAGCTGCGCGATCTCATCCACAAGGCCGTCAGCTGTAAAATCCGAAGCGGGGTTGCTGATGATGAGCAGATCACAGTCCTCCGGGATGGTGCCGGTGAGCAGATCCAGCGGCTGGGCATCGATATTCTGCGCCTTGAGCGCCTCGGTCAGCGAGGAGGTAAGCGCCTGCTCGCCGTGGTTGGTGGTGTAGTAGGCATGACTTTCTGCTGCGGCAGTCAGCTTGTAGATGGCAGAGCTGATCTGCTTTTCGCCGCCAAAGGTCACGTTGGCAGCGCCGGTGGTGTAGTAATCGGAGTAATCGTACTCGTAAAGTTCGGCGGCATTCAGCACTTCGCTGTTCTCACCGCTGACCACGATCAGACTGCCGGTGGACGCATTCTCTGCGCCGTACTGCGCTGCAAAGGTCGGGTAAAGCGCCGGGTCCTTCTGCTCCCAGTGGAAGTGACCGCTCTCGTCGGCGTAGTGATCCAGCAGCTTGGTGATAATGGCATCCTCGCTGCCGGTCTCACAGAGATAATAAACGGTCACGTCCTGATCCAGGCTCTGCATCAGCTGCCTGGATCTGTCGCCCAGCGTGTACATTTTGGCGGCAGAGAGGTCGAACTCGGTGTATTTTTTCGGGATGGCCCCCACCAGCAGATTGATCAGCACGGCCAACACGATGGCTGCTGCCAGAATGGCCGTGGAGTACAGCCCATTACGGAACACCTTGCCGTTTGCGGAGGAAGAAAATTTGAAATTTTTCATGTTGTTCCCCTCCCCTCAGTTCCAGCGGCGCTTTTCCAGCCCCTGCGCCGTGAAGAACAAAAACAGCGTGGTCACGGTCAGGTAGTACACCAGCGTCGGGATGGAAAAGCTGTTGTTGACAAACTCTTCAAACGGCGTGAACAGGCACAGCCCGCTGAGCACCGCGCTGAACGCTTCGGTCAGCCAGCTGCTCTGCAGCAGGAACAGTGCCGTCAGCACCACACAGCAGCCCGCAAAGGTCAGGCAGCCCAGCGTAAAGCTGCGGGTACGCAGGCCTGCCACCACACTGAGCACTGCCGCAATGGCGGTGAACAGGGCCAGCGCCACTGCGCTGCCTGCCGTGAACATGCTGCGCAGGCTGGGCATCATGTAGGCCAGCAGCAGTGCGGCAACACCTGCCACCGCAGCAATGATCTGATTCTCGGTCAGGCTGGAAAGAAACACGCCAATGGCAATGGCGGCGCAGCCCATGAGATAATAGCACAGCAGAGCGGCCAAGTTTGCCAGCGTGGCCGTGCCGGTGGCACCCAGTGCGGCCAGTACAAGGATCATGACCGCATCGGCAAGGCACGGCAGTGCAAAGATGACGCACAGGGCAAAGAATTTGCCCAGCACGATCTCCCACACAGACACCGGGCTGGTAAGCAGCAGCTGATCGGTGCGGGTGCGGCGTTCCTCTGCAAAGGAGCGCATGGTGAGCACCGGGATATACAAAAGCAGCACAAACGTGGTGCGGTAAAGCGTGTAATAGCCAAAATCCGTCAGGCCGTAGCCAGATTCAGGGCAACAAAATAGATGGCCGTTGCCGCCAGCATAAAGGCGGTGAGCACATAGCCGATCATGCCATGAAAGCTGCTGCGGACTTCGCGTTTGAAAATGGCGGTCATTCCGTTTTCTCCTCCCCTTCATCCGATGGTGTTTCAGACTCGTTTTCGGTCAGTGCAAGGAACACTTCCTCCAGCGTCCTGTTTTCCGCTGCCAGCGCCAGCACCGTGCATCCGGCCTGCGAAAGGGCGCGGGACACCTCGGCGCGACGGTCAGAAGCATCGGCACTTTCTGCGGTAAAGGTCACCTGTCCGTCGGCCTCGGATTCGATTTCCACCTTGCGGATGCCCGGAATGGAGCCGACTGCTTTCAGCACGGTCTTCCCCCCGCCCAGAGCGGTAGCGCGCAGACGACTGCCGGGGTTCAGCTTTTCGGCCAGCTGTTCCGGCGCACCCACCGCCACCAGATGCCCCTTGGAAAGGATCAGTACCTGACTGCACACTGCCTGCACCTCGCTGAGAATGTGGCTGGACAGGATGACCGTGTGGCTTTTCCCCAGCTCCCGGATCAGTCTGCGGATCTCGATGACCTGTGCAGGGTCAAGGCCCACGGTAGGCTCGTCCAGAATGATGAGCTGCGGCGCGCCCAGCAGTGCCTGCGCAATGCCCACGCGCTGGCGGTAGCCCTTGGACAGACTGCGGATGAGCCGGGGCAGCACCTCTTCCAGCCCGGTGCGGCGGGCAGCTTTGCGCACCTGTTCTTTGCGGTCGGCCTTCTTTTTGATGCCTTTCAGCTCTGCAGCAAAATCCAGATATTCCTGCACCGTCATTTCCGGGTAGAGCGGCGGCTGCTCGGGCAGATAGCCCACACAGGCCTTGGCCTGCTGGGCCTGCTCCGGCAGGCTGAAGCCCGCCACCTTCACTTCACCGGAGGTGGGGGCAAGGTAGCCGGTGAGGATATTCATGATCGTGGACTTGCCCGCGCCGTTTGGGCCGAGCAGGCCGAAGATCTGGCCGTCGCCCACCGTAAAGGACAAATCTTCAATGGCAGGGTGCGTGCCATACTTTTTGCTCAGATGCGATACTTCGATCACAGCAAACGCTCCTTTTTCATCTAGTTCAATGCTGGTATATTTTAGACCGAAAATGTGTAAAAATTAAGACAATCCTGTGGCGGGATGCAAAAAGAATTCTTAAGAATGATTAAGGCCGCCCTTTCATATGCCAAAAAGGCAGCAAAAAAAAGCACCGTCTCCCAAAGGAAACGGTGCTCAGAAAACCATAATTACTTACGGCCGAAACGCTTGTTGAAGCGCTCAACACGTCCGCCGGTGTCAACCAGCTTCTGCTTGCCAGTGTAGAAAGGATGGCACTTGGAGCAAACTTCGACGTGGATCTCAGGCTTGGTGGAACGAGTCTTGATGACGTTGCCGCATGCGCAGGTGATGGTGCAGTCAACGTAGTTCGGATGGATACCCTGTTTCATTCTTTTCACCTCATTTCTGGTTCTGACTTATTGGGGCCATATTATAAATGTATGTGCCCATCACAACCTTCAATATCGGCTACCCCGTCGAGCGGCCTTGGAAACGATTGCCTTACTATTATAGCACGATTCCGACAGAATGCAAGAGGAAAAATAAAGTTTTTAGCATACAAAAAGTCCCCTGCACTTTCATGCAGAGGACTTTAACGGTTTTACCTTACTCCGTCAGGCCATCAGTGGATGAACACAGGACCAGCGGGTTGGTGATGGGGCTGACGTAGCCGCCCAGCAGCTTGGGGATCGCCAGGCTGATGTCGGGGATGAAGGTCAGCAGCAGCAGTGCAACGAACATGCACAGGTAGAACGGCAGGGTCGCCTTGACGACCTTTTCCATCGGGCGCTTTGCAACGGCAGAGCCGATGAACAGCACAGCGCCGACAGGAGGAGTCAGCAGGCCGATGCCGCAGTTCAGAACCACAATGATACCGAACTGGATGGGATCGATACCAATGGAGGTTGCGATGGGCAGCAGGATGGGAGTAGCGATCAGGATGATGGGAGCCATATCCATGATGCAGCCAGAACCAAGATGATCAAATCGATCAGCAGAGCGATGATGTAGGGGTTATCGGTGACGCTGGTAATGGCATTTGCAGCCAGATCCGGCACATGCAGCATGGTCAGGCAGTTGCCGAAAACTGCAGAGGTAGCGATCAGGATCAGCACGATGGACAGAGTGTTCACGCACTCATCCAGTGCATGCCAGACGCCCTTCCAGTCCAGACCCTTGTAGACGAACACCGACACGAACAGAGAGTAGATAACTGCAATAGCTGCAGACTCGGTAGCGGTGAACACACCGCCAACAACGCCGAACACAACGATAACAACAGCGGCCAGTGCCCAGATGGAAGTGCCCAGCTGCTTAACGAAGCCCTTGATGCTGAACGGAGAGCCCTTGGGGTAATTCTCCTTGACCGAGATGATGTAGGAACCGATCATCAGGACGATGGCCAGCAGAGCACCGGGCAGATAACCTGCCAGGAACAGGCTGCCGACCGAGATGCCGCCGGCAGTGGTGGCATAAATGACCATGTTGTGGCTCGGAGGAACCAGCAGACCCTCGCAGGAGGAGGTGATGGTAACAGCAGTGGAGAAGTCGGCATCGTAGCCCTGATCGACCATCATGGGGATCATGATGGAGCCGATGGAAGCGGTATCTGCAGATGCAGAACCGGAAATACCGCCGAAGAAGTAGGAAGCAACGATGTTGACCATTGCCATGCCGCCGCGCATCCAGCCCACGCAGGCATCAGCCAGAGCGATCAGCTTTTCAGAAATGCCGCCGGAGCCCATGAGTACGCCCATGGTGATGAAGAACGGCACGGCCATCAGGCTGAAGGAAGAGATGCCCTTGACCATCAGACGGCAGACATCGGTCAGTGCCTGACCCTGCACCATCATGCACAGCACGCTGGAAAGACCAACGGCGTATGCAATGGGGAAACGCAGGAAGATCATTACAAAGAAGCTGACAAGAAGGACAATGATTGCCAGTGTCTGAACTGTCATATTACACTTCCTCCTTTACAAAAATGCTCTTGATGTGGTTGTACAGTGCCTCGATCTCGAAGATGATCATGGCAACACCGGCCAGCGGCACCGGGAAGTACATCCAGAAGCGGCTCAGCCAGGGCATGGACACGTAGAAGCCGCGGCCGCCCAGAGTGGTGGCATAGTTCCAGCCGACCACCATCATGATGACACCCAGAATGCACACGGCAAGATCGGCCAGAATATCCAGCACCTTGACGGCGATTTTGGGCAGATACACGTCAAACGCAGTCATGCGGATATGGGCACCGCGGCGGATGGCCAGAGCAGCACTCAGCACGGCCATGTAGCTCATACAGGTCAGCACAACCTCTTCCGACCATGCCGGGTCCGGGATGAACGAGACGTAACGACCGATGACCGACATGGTAGTGATGAGGATATCTGCGATCAGCAGCAGCTTGCAGATAAACAGGACCACTTTGTAGGTGATGTCGTACGCCGGCTTGATCTTATCCAAAGTGGTAAAGATTTTCGGCATATGAATTCCTCCATATAAAAAGCCCGGCAGGTCTGCGGGCGTATCCCGTAGTCCCCCGCCGGGCTATATACTATCTCAGAACAGGAAAGGCTTTTTCGATTATGCCTTCATGTCCAGCAGCTGCTGATACAGCTCAGCCTGATCGGAGGTGTTCTCGCTGATGACCTTCTGGCAAGCTTCCTGCAAGGTGCCTTATCGGAACATCCACGACATTGCAGCCGGAGCTCTTCAGCTCATCCAGAACCTTGTTCTCAGCGGTCTCGGACAGGTCTGCATTGAAGGCCTGCGTATCAGCACCGGCCTCCATGATGGCAGCCTGCTGGTTCTCGGTCAGCTTGCCCCATGCGTTATCAGTGATAACAGCCTGAACAGCGCCCAGAGTGTGGCCGTCCAGGATCAGGTTGTTGGCAACCTCGGGGAATGCATTGGACTTGTAGTTTGCGATGGGCTGCTCAGCACCATCCACAACGCCGGTCTGCAGTGCGCTGTACAGCTCACCGAAGGAAACGACGGTGGGGTTAGCGCCCAGACCCTCGACCAGGCCGTTCATGACGGGGTCGTTGGACACGCGCAGCTTCAGGCCCTTGAAATCATCAATGCCGGAAACAGGGTTGACCGTGAAGAAGTGACGGAAGCCCTCTTCGCCGTAGAAGACACCACGAACGGGCAGGCCCAGCTCCTGGGGCTCGTTCAGGAACTCAGGTGCCAGATCGCTGTTGGCGAAGTTCCAGAAGTGTGCACGGTTCTCGAAGGTGAAGGGGATGGACAGCAGCTTGGACTTGTTGCAGCCGTAGCTGGTCAGTGCGAAAGCGGAGATACGGCTCATATCGATGGAGGTAGAACCGCCCAGAATTGCATCCAGAACATCGTTCTCAGAACCCAGAACGCCGGAAGCCTGCACGTCGATGACGACGGAACCGCCGGTCAGCTCCTCGACCTTCTCCTTGAAGTGGGTAGCGGTCTGGCCAACGATGGTATCCAGCGGGTTGACCTCGGCGTAGACCAGAGTCACCTTGGGATCGTTTGCAGCAGCAGTAGCATCACCAGCAGCAGAAGCTGCGGTGGAAGAAGCTGCGGTAGAGGTGGAAGCAGCAGCAGAATTGCTGGAGCCACCACATGCGGTCAGAGCCAGAGCAGCGGCGGAAACACCGGCTGCTGCCAGAAAGCTGCGACGAGTGATCTTTTTCATAATAAATCGTCCTCCTTAAATCTCCCGAACGGCCCGGTCTGCACAGGACCCGCATACCGTTCATTTACTGTACACACTTTAGCAAATTTTTTTAAACGAAACAAGGGCTTTCAAAAAATGTCCTGCTTTTTGAAAGAATGTCAGAATTTCTTTTGTGAAAAATGCCAAGTGCTTTACTTTTTGTTTGTGCACCTTCGCCTAACAGATGGATACATTCCTGTATTCAATAGAAAAACAAAGTGCTGGATGCCCTCCCTTTGGGGTACAGAGCACACAGCACTTTGCCGGTTCTTTTTTCTGTTTTCCTGATTTCTTTGCCCATCTTTTCCGGGCTTTTCTGTGGGGCTTATGCCTGCCGGATGCGGGCGATCAATTCGCCCTGCTGGGCAAACCGATCATACATCGGCTGCACAGCAGCACGGAACCTTGCCTTTTCTTCTTCGTCCAGCTCTGTCACCTCAATGCCTGCTGCACGCAGATCACTTTCCGATTCCGCCTCCTGCTGCGCCCAGAGCCTGCGCTCCACCTTGGCGCTCTCCCGGGCACACAGGCGAATGATCTCCGGGTAGCGCTCGTCCAGTGCGGCCAGCTTTTCCATCACAGCAGGGCTTGCCAGCTGCACCTCCGGCACGCGGGTGTGCTCATCCTTTAAAAAGTAAGGTGCCACCTCGTAGTGACCCATGGCTTCGTAGCTGGGCCAGTTGTTCTCTGCGCCATCGATCTCACCGTTGTGCAGGGCGGCATACACCTTGCTGTACACTACCTTTACCGGCTTTGCGCCGAGGTCGGTGATCATTTCGCTCATCATGTCCGATTCCTGCACGCGGATGGTCAGGCCCTGCAGATCTGCAAGGCCTGTCACCTTCTGCCGGGTGTAGATGCTGCGCACACCGGCATCGAACCAGGAAAGTCCCGTCAGCTCCAGCGACTCCAGCGTGGAGAGGAACTCGTCGCCGATGGTCCCATCCAGCACGCGCCACATCTGGTCGGCGTCGGTATAAAGGTACGGAAGCTGCAAAACGCTCAGCGCCGGCTCGTACTCTGCCAGCTGGCTGAAGGACACACGGGAGAAGTCAATGCCGCCAAACTGCATCTGCTGGATCACGCTCTGCTCCGCGCCCAGCTCTCCCCCGCTGTACACCAGCACTTTCACGCGGCCATCGGTGCGCTGGGCCACAAGATCCGCAAAGGCCAGCGCCGCCTGCGTAGTAGGATAATCCTCCGGCTGGTTCTCCGCATAGCGCAGGATCAGTTCCGCCCCCGGCTCGTCCTGCACCGGCTGATGGCCGCAGCCCGCCACCGGCAGTGCCAGCACGCTGCGCCAAACAGGGCGGTCAGCATCTGGCGGCGGGTCACAGGCGGGCCTCCCGTGCAGCCTTGGCCGCTTCCCTGCGGTACTGGGTGGGGGTCATGCCGGTGCGTTTTTTAAAGGTGCGGGCAAAATAGCTGGAATCCTCGTAGCCCACCATGGAAGCCACCTCTGCTGCCGAACGGAACGGGTCGGTGAGCAGCTCCTTGGCAGCGTTGATCCGCAGCTCGGTCAGGCAGTCCAGAAAGTTCATCTTCTGGTACTTCTTGAACTGTGCCGAGAGATACGCCGGGCTGATATGCAGGATCTCGCTCACACTGTCCAGCGAGAGGTCGAACATATAGTTATCCTCCATATACTTGCGCACATGGGCCATGACCAGTGCATTGCGGTCGTTCTCCCCTGCTTCGGCGGCATCGCTCTCCGGATCAGCTTCCGGCTCCGGTTCCACCGGAGCCAGCTCTGCAAGGCGGCGGCCCGCCTCGATCTGACGGATGGCCTTGCGGATGGAAGCTTCCACTTCGTCCGGGTTCACCGGCTTGAGCAGATAATCGCAGGCACCCAGATGCATGGCCTCGTGGGCGTACTGGAACAGACTGTAGGCCGTAACAAAGATCACCTTGCACTCCGGGCGCTGTTCCAGCACGGCGCGGGCTGCATCCAGACCGTTCATACCGGGCATCTCAATGTCCATCAGGATCAGGTCTGCGCCCCACAGCACCGCCGTATCCGCTGCCTTGCGGCCATTCTCGGCAGTCTCGATGGTCACTTCGTGCTCAAAGCGGCGGGCCACGATGTCCGCCAGCGTTTCCCGTTCCAGTGCTTCATCATCCGCGATCAACAGACGAATCATTCCTCAAACTCCTCCTCATTCTCCACCAATGGCAGATACAGCACCACCGCCGTACCGCGTCCCGGATGGGACCGTATCACAAAGCGGCTGTTCCGATCCAGCAGACGCAGGCGGGCCGCAACATTATAAATGCCGATATGCTCCCAGCGCTCACCGGGCTGGCTGAGCGCCCCGCGCAGCTGTCGTAATTGATCCAGCTGGATGCCCACGCCGTTATCCACCACGCGGATGCACAGCAGTCCCTTCTCCCGCAGAGGGTTCACGCGGATGCGCACCACACCGCCCTCCTCTTTGGGGCAGATGCCGTGCTTGAAGGCATTTTCCACGATGGGCTGTAAAATAAAGGACGGCACCATGGTCTCGGTAAGATCCAGCGAATCGGAAATGCGCCACTCCATACGCACCCGCTCACCAAAGCGGACATGGTAGATGGAGTAATATTCATCCACGATGCGCACCTCACGGGAGAGCGGCACCTGTTCATCGTTGCTCATCAGGCTGTAGCGCAGCAGGTGCGAAAGCGCCATGATGAGCGCCTGCGTACGGTAGGCCGTCTCGGTGCCGGCGGTCTGCTGGATCACATTCAGGGTGTTGAACAGAAAGTGCGGGTCGATCTGGCTGCGCAGCTGCTGCAGCCGGCTGCGCTCCATGCGGTTCTGCAGCTCCAGTGCTTCGGTCTTCTGGCGGTGCAGCTCCCGCTCGATCTCGTTTTTCTCCTGCAGGGTGGTCACCTGCTGGGCCATGGAGTGCTTCATGATGTTGAAGGACTCGGCCAGCTGAGCGATCTCCGGCTGCTTGGGCAGCGGGATGTCCGGGGTGTCGAACTCACTTTTGCCAATGGCGCGGGAGGCAGCGATCATCTGCTGCACCGGCGTGAGCAGACGCATGACCATCAAACCGATAACGCAGCCCAGCGCCACGCACAGCGCCACCACCACCGTCTGCAGCATGGTGATGCGCTCGTTCAGGGCCGAGATGGTGGTGTAGGTGGTCTGGGAATCCTGAATGGCGGTTTCCAGCAATTGCAGGGTGTACTGGCTCAGGTAATCGCCGCAGGGCACCATCTTTGCATAATACAGCTGGGAAGCTGCGGCATCGTTGCCGCTGAGCAGGTCGTTTTCCAGCTCATCCAGCAGGCCGGTGTAGGTCTGATAGACCGTATCCACTGCGCTGTAGAGCACCCGCTGCTCATCGCTGACGCTTTCCAGACTGTTCAGGCTGGTACCGATGCGCCAAAGCCATGCGTTGCAGGTGGAAGATGCCGACTGCAGCCGGTCAATGATCTCCTCCGGCTCGCTGTTCTCCCAGCGGTAGTTCTCCAGCACGGAAATAGAGCTTTCCACACCGCCCCGAAAGCGGCTGATGGCGTTGAAGCAGCCCATCTGCGCGTCCTGTACTGCCTGCACTGCTCTGGACTGGTAGCCATTGAGCGTGAGCTGCATGGCAAAGGCCGCAAAAAATGCTGCCAGACACAAGCCCATGCGCTGCTTGAGGGTGATCTGCCGCTTGCGGTGCTGCAAAGCCTGCCGCCTCCTTTCGTTTGGTAACGATTTATTGTACCACGCTTTGGGCCGGATTGGCAAGGTTTGCATGTTTTTCTCTTGCCTAAACCGCGCAATTGTGGTACGATGCCTGTAAATACAAAGGAGGCGACTTTATGTCCCAGACCATCTCCGTTTCCACCACCATGGGTGAGCAGGGCTTCCGCGATTTTGCCGTGTTCGATGCATTCCATCACCGCAAAGCATGGCTGCGTCCCGCTGTTTTTGCCGCCATCATGCTGGCTTTTGCCGCCGTCTGCCTTTCGCAGCTGGGCAAGCGCCCGGGTGCCGGGCTGCTGGCTGCTGTGCTTGCCATTGTGGGCATCGGCCTGCCGGTGAGCTACTTTTACTCGTTCTTCCGCAGCGTTTCCCGGCAGATCAAACAGATGCACCTGCCGCGGGCCTTCTACCGTGTGGAGCTGGCCGACACCGGCATTGCTGTGTGGATGTACGGCCAGCAGGACAAGCCCGAACCCACCAGCCGCCACGCATGGGACAGCTTTTACTGCGCCTACCGCACGGACAATGCGGTGTACCTCTACGTAGAGAAAGAGAAAGCTTACTTACTGAACGACCGCATGGAAGTGGTGTGGAAGTTTTTGGCCGGCATCCTGCCCAAAGAAAAGCTGCACGACTGCAGAAAAGGTTAATCCCAAAAAATATGCACACGCAAAAAAGAACTGCTGACATTTCGTTCAGCAGTTCTTTTCTTTTATAAAGACCCACGCTGCGGCAAAGCAAAGCGCAGCGCGGGTGCGAAGATAGCTTATGTTATTGCGTCAGCCGATCAGCGGGCCAGCGTATACTTGTGCAGGGTCTTGCGCACAGCGCCGGGGCCTGCAAACAGCTCCTTGGCCATTGCCTCGATCTTCTCGCCCAGACCAACGGCATACAGATCTACGCCGAACACGTCAACACGGCTGTACAGCTTCTTCAGGCAGCTGAAGTCCTGCTCGCCTTCCTTGACCTCCAGCGGAGCAACGATGGCCTGCAGCTCAGCCAGCAGCGGATCGGTGGAAGCTCAAAAGCCTGACCATTGTCATCGATGCCCTTCAGGTAGCGGGCGTAGCCTGCCAGCACCAGCGGGATCAGGATCAGGTTGCTCTTGTCCAGACCGCGTGCCTCGTATGCCTTGATGGTCTCACCAAAGCGGATGGCCAGCTTCTGGGAGGTATCGGTTGCGATACGCTGGGGAGCATCCGGCATGAAGGGGTTGGGCAGACGGCGGTTGATGACAGCGCCGATGAACTCATAGGGGTTCAGCACGCCGGGATCGACCACAACGGGCATGGCCTCGATATAGCCGATCTTCTGGATGAAGGCACGCAGGTCTTCATCGGCCATCTCGGCGGAGATGAGGGTGTAGCCCAGCATGCAGCCATAGATGGACATTGCAGTGTGCAGCGGGTTCAGGCAGGTACACACCTTCATCTTCTCGATCTTGTCCACGGTCTCGCGGTCGCAGTACAGCACACCGCCCAGCTCCAGCGGAGGACGGCCATTGGTGTAGTGATCCTCGATGCACAGGTACTGGGTCTCTTCGGCGTTGACGAAGGGAGCGGTGAAGGTGTGCTTCTCGGTGACGATGGTGTAGTTGTCCTCAAAGCCGTCATCGGCCAGCATCTGCTGGACCTTGGCATCCGGGCGCGGGGTGATCTTGTCGATCATGCTCCACGGGAAGGTGATCTTGGTCTCGTCCTGCACATAGGCCAGGAACTCGGCGGGCACCAGACCCTGCTCCACCCACTTGGCAGCATAGGCGTGGACAGCGTTCTTGACCTTATCGCCGTTGTGGGAGCAGTTATCCATGCTCTGAACGGTCAGGGGCAGCTTGCCGGCTTGAAGCGCTCGTACAGCAGAGCAGTGACCTTGCCCATGGCCAGCACGGGGGTCAGGCCGCGCTCCAGATCAGCAGGAGCAACGCCGTAGCCCTTCTCGGTGATGGTGAAGGAGATCATCTGCAGGCTGGGGTTCTGGAAGATCTCCACCAGACGTGCCCAGTCCTCGCCGAAGGAGTAGTCAGCCTTCAGGCTCTCGGTAACGGAAGCCACCACCTTCTTCTCGATCTCGCCGGTGGACTTCAGGCAGACCAGCAGGCTCATATTGTCGTAGGGACGATAAGCCTTGTCGATGATCTCGTAGTCAAAGCTCTCGCCACGATGACACCGCGGTCATACTTGCCGGTGTTCAGCGCATCGTTCAGGATGGCAGCCGGGAATGCACGGAAGATATTGCCTGCGCCGAAGTGCACCCAGGTGGGTTCGGCGTGGGTCTTGGCCTTGACAGCTCGATATCGAATTTGGGCAGCTCATAACCCTTCTCTGCCCACTCGGCGGACAGATTGCCGTTTTTGATCTCAGACAGCTTCATATTTATCAGCCTTCTTTTTCTCTTCATCCAGACGATCCAGCAGATCCCAGACACCCAGCATGTACTGAACGCCCAGAGCACGGTCATACTTGCCGTAACCGGGGCGGCAGTTGCCGGGGCCTTCCTCCCACAGCTGACGGCCGTGGTCGGGACGGATGTAGCCCTCAAAGCCGCAGTCATGGTAAGCACGCAGCACCTCGATGATGCCGGTCTCGCCGCAGCAGTCGCGGTGAGCAGCCTCGGAGAAGTCGCCGTTGGGGAAGTGGTGGATGTTGCGGATGTGACCAAAGGCAATGCGGTCGCAGTGCTTGCGCACGATCTCGGCACAGTTGTTGTTGGGGTTTGCGTTCAGGCTGCCGGTGCACAGGGTCAGGCAGTTGTACGGATCATCCACCATGCTCAGGAAGCGGTCGATGCTCTCAGCATCCACCAGCAGACGGGGCAGGCCGAAGATATCCCAAGGGGGATCATCCTGATGGATAGCCATTTTGATGCCGCACTCATGGCAGGTGGGCATCAGTGCTTCCAGGAAGTACTTCAGGTTTTCCCACAGCTTTTCCTTGGTGACAGGGGCGTAAGCCTTGAACAGCTCGTCCAGCTTTGCCATGCGCTCCGGCTCCCAGCCGGGGAAGGTCATGTTATACTTCTCAGTGAAGGACATGATGTACTCAGCCATAGCCTTGTAATCGCCCTTGATCTTGTCCTTCTCATAGAACAGTGCAGTGGAGCCGTCGCCCACGGGGTGGAACAGATCGGTACGGGTCCAGTCGAACACCGGCATGAAGTTGTAGCAGATGACCTTGACACCGAACTTGGACAGATTGCGGATGCACTGCTTGTAGTTCTCGATGTACTTGTCGCGGGTGGGCAGGCCGATCTTGATGTCATCGTGGACATTGACCGACTCGACCACGTCCATGTCAAAGCCGTAGGCGTGGATCTGATCGGCTACCTTCTGGATCTCGTCGATCTCCCAGATCTCGCCGGGCATCTTGTCGTGCAACGCCCAGACGATGCTGGTCACGCCGGGGATCTGCTTGATGTCGCTCAGGCTGATGGGATCGTTGCCCTCGCCATACCAGCGCCAACCCATTTTCATAGGCATAGGAAAATCCTCCTGTTTTATATTTTCTGCTTTGCATTTTCCGCGCAGCCGTGTGCCGCGCTCTTGTACTTATATTCTAGTATATCAGTTGCGTTTTTTCAATGGTCGCTTTGCCGGTTTTTAATGTTTCTTCTTGTATACTTTAGACAAAAAGAACAAAAATCCGTCGGACATCACCCGCCCGACGGATTTTTACACGATTCAAAATGCCGGTTTCAGCGTTTCAGCTTCTGCCGGATGGACGGAGCCAGCACATCCTTGAAATATTCAAAGGTGTCCAATTCCAGAATGGCAGAGCCTGTCAGATAAATGCCCAGACCAACCACCACCTGAATGATCACCGTCAGCAGATCCGGCAGGTGCAGGAAAATGATCAGATACATGCACAGGCCCGCGCCCGCTGCCAGCAGCAGGTCGGCAGGATATCACGCATCTGTTCCAGATAGCCATAGCCGATCAGCTTTTTGTTGAGCTGTGCATCCAGGATCTGGGTCACAATATTCGTGATCAGCATACCATATGCAATGGCCTCGACGCTGACACGGAATGTTGCCAGCAGAAGAAGGATGCACACCCCTTCGTTCAAAAGCTGACATTTCAGGTAAAGATCGCTGCGGCCCACCGCCTTGGCTGCATTCAGGTTTGCCGTGATGATCGGCCAGCACACATACCCCAGACAGAACACCCTGAGGAACAGCACACAGGGCAGCCACTTCTCGGTGAGGATCAGGCGCACCAGCGGTTCGGCACAGAACGCAGTGCTCATCATCACCGGCGCAATAATATAGGTACAGGTCTTGATGGAGCGGCGGGTCATGTTCTTGACCTGCGCACGGTCATCCTGCAGTGAGGACATGACCGGGAACAAAACGCTCTCAATGGAAGTATCCACGCTTGACGCGATATTATAAGTCAGGTTATCGCCCTGATTGTAATACGCCAGATCCGCCGAGGTGTACATCTTGCCGATGATCAGGCTGCGCAGGTTGTTGTAGATGACGCTGCTCAGCGACGAGGCCAGCAGCTTCCAGCCATAAGAGAGCAGCCCTTTCAGGTGCTGCCACGAAAACTCCATCTTAGGCCGCCAGGAGGACAGCTTCCACAGCACCAGCGTGTCCACCGTGATATTGGATACCTGCTGCACCACCAGCGCCCAGACTCCAAAGCCCATATAGCAAGGCCCAGGCCCAGGACCGTGGATACGATCGCGCCCGCAAAGGCGGAATAGAAAAAATACTGGAACTTCATGTTCCGGGTCACATGCGCCTGCTGGATCGTTTTGATGCCGCAGACCGCCACTGTCAGGCTGATGCCGCGAAAGATCGGGGTCATGCTGGGGTCATTGTAGAAAGCAGCCAGATACGGTGCCGCCACGAACATTCCCCCATACAGCACAAAGCTGATCACAATGCTGAAAAAGAACGCCGACGAGTAATCCAGCTCGTCCACTTCCTTCTTCTGCACCAGCGCGGTGCCAATGCCGCAGTCCAGCAGGACATACATGATATTGTTGAACACCGTCACCAGTGCCACCTTGCCGTAATCATCGGGTGTAAGGATGCGCGCCAGAAGGATGGACACCACCGCTGAGATCAGCTGCACACCGCACCGCTCTGCAAAGCGCCAGAAAAAACCGTTTACAATAACATTTTCTTTTTTCTCGTTCATTCCTGCGTCCACTCAAATTCCTTTCAAAAAACCGGTCGGTCTGCACCCTGCGCAGAAATGCATTTCCGCCGTACCCTTATCATCTTCTTCCCTGCTGCCAAAACAACTGAGCAGAGATAGTTAGTTATATAGTATCACACCCATCCATGCATTTCAACCAACATATTCTTAAGGAATGACGGCCCGAAAATTTCATTTAAAAAGAGAAAAAGCGCTTGACTATCTGCCAGGAACGTGGTAATATATTCAAGCAGTCCGCATCACGGTCTTTCACCTCAGAGATTTCAGGGCTGCGAAAACAATACGGTATGCGAGGGTGGCGGAACTGGCAGACGCGCACGTTTGAGGTGCGTGTGGTTTATCCTTGGGGGTTCGAGTCCCTCCCTCGCACCAAAAACCAGTACACATCGTGTGCTGGTTTTCTTTTGTGCGAGGGAGGGGATCTCGAACAAGGCGGCGGCATTTATGCCGCAAGCAATCAGCCCAGTGCAACAACGACGACCGCAGCCTGCGGCTGAAACAGGAGGAGTTGTTGGGGCCGCGTTCTGATTTTTCAAAGCCCTGCCAAGGGGCTGCGGAAAAATCAGCTAACGCAACCCGTTGCTGTTGCTTAGCCTGCGGGTCCCAATCAATAGGAATGTCTATCAGGGGTGTACTCATTTTGTACCGGTTTCTTTTTGTGCGAGGAAGAGGGCTCGAACAACACTATTTATTATATAAAAGAAAGCGCGATGAATTCTGAGAACTCATCGCGTTTTTTCTCTTATGCGGGTAGTGGGGGTCGAACAACAAAAAATGATTGAGCGACGTCAAAAACGTATCTGCAACGCGCCTAAACACTTGCTAAAAAGGTAGTGCGGTTGGTTTGTAGCCCATGTATTTTGCTACATTTACAAAAAAGAGTGTTACCAAAACTGTTACCAGATTCAGGCCTGTGCCTTTTTGAATGCCGCGGTGGTAGCGGCAGCAAGATCTTCCCTCTGACCATCAAGCTCGTGCCGATACACTCCGGCAGTATCCATGTTCTTGCTGTGACCGACCAGCATCTTCAGCTGGCTGTCGGTCAATACGCCGGATTCAATGCTGACGAAAGTGTGCCGCATCTCATACAGCGTGACCTGAGGCTCAATGCCATTGTCACGCTGGTACTTCTTCCAGCGCTTGAATAAAGCTCTCTGGTTCGGGATCTGGAACAAAGGGGTGGTATAGTTCAGCGGGATATCGGAAGCCTTCAGCAAGGCTACCTGCGCTTCGTAGGCCTCATGGGCTTCCTCGCCCATGTCAAATGAGCGAATGGCGTTTTCGTTCTTGCCGGTGGTTTCCTCATCCAACCGGTTGATGCTGCGGCGCAGATTGACCGTGTTTCCTTTGATATCACCATACCAGAGCCCCACAAGTTCACCGGGGCGTACACCTGTAGCAACTGCAAACCGGTAGGCATAGATATACTCGTCAAAGACCAGCTTGCCATAGTAAAGGCGGGTGTCCACATCAAACAGAACTTTCAAAGCGGTCGGCTGTAAAATCTTTTTCTTCCCCATGCGGGCATTCTTCGGGATAGACAGCTCAGGGAACATCGTACTGTACCTGTTCCGGCGGCACCATTTCAAAAAGCTGATCTCCGTTGAGCGGATCGTCATAATGGTCTTGCGGCTCAAAGGCTTGTCGCTTGACCTACGCTGACGCTCCTTTTTAAGGCATCGCTTTTTGAAAGACATATTGATGGCTTTTTGCAGATCGCCTTCGGTCAGCTCGTCAATGCGGATGTCCCCACAGACAGGCAGAATATAGTAATCTCCGTATTTCTTGCACTGCTCAACATAGGATGTGCCGCAGGTGAGCTTCAGCTCTTCCACCCACTCGGCATAGAGGGTGGCTACCTTCTTCCTGCCGTCCCGGATACTGTCATCCAGCCATGCGTCCGCTTTTGCGTTTGCTTCCCGTTGTCCTGTTCGGCCCGGCGTGCTGCTGTAAAAGCGCTTGCGGGTACCGTTCTTCTGCACCGCGATGCACCAGCGGCTTTCCTTCTCGACCCAAAATGCCGTGTTGGTTCTCTTTTTCATAAAATCCACCTCCATACACAAGGGTACACTTTGACAAGCCTGCCCGGAGGTGGTACAATACAAGTGTTCATGTTGGATTGTACCCTCTGGGGCAAGCCACTCTGCAAACGCTCTCGGTGTTGGTAGCACCGGGGCGTTTTTTGTTTTTATTGAGCTGTTGCAGATTTTGCAACGGCTGGAAGCAATGTGCAAAATTTGCACATTGTTTGGCCTTACTTCTTCGCTTCAGCTTTTTCGCTGCGCTTACGCCACTGGCTCTTCAGGCCGTCAATATGCTCAAACAGATCAGGCTTGATATCAGCCACATCGGGTCAAGGATAAAGTCCACGCCCTCCCGTCGGGCAAGCTTGGCAGCGGGGACAAAATCACTGTCACCGGCAATCAGAATGATCTGATCAACCTGCTTCTTATACGCGAGTGACGCAATATCAACACCAACACGCATGTCCACGCCCTTTTGCTGAGCCACAAAAACGAAATCGTCCTCGGTCAGCTCTTCCAGCTGCTTTGTGCCAGCAAGAAGCTTGCGGGTCACATCCGGGCGCAGATTGTAGGCTATTTGGTTGGACAATGTACCAAGGCGGAGTGCAAATTTTCTGCGCTTCCGCAATTCTTCCAAAAAGGTCTGCGTCCATGTATAAGTATCAGATTTGTCCAAATCCACATTCTTCTTTGTCAGCGGGTGGTACACGCTGCGGCGGCCTACTGGCTCACAATCGTAATAGAAAATGCGGTACAGCTGACGCTCCTCGTTGCCGTCCTTATCGTGAAGGTGAGCCATACAGTAAGCATTCAGTTCCTTCGCACGTTCCTCGGCGGTCTTTTTGCCCCACAAGTGGGCTGCACGTTTGCGGTAAAAGCCGCCATCAACCAGAATTGCTGTCTTTGCCATTTGTGTTACACTTCCTTTGGTAAAAAATAAGACCCCAGGATTCAGCCTTCCCCATATCGGCGGGGGGCTTACTACCAGGGGTCTGTTAAGCATTTTGAAACATCATGTTTCTGACGGCATCCTGTAAAGATGCACCCCTATTATATGCGTTTTTGTTGATTTTGTCAACTCATTTTGCAAAATAATCAATTATTGGTTATTTTTCGCAAATTTTAGTGAAATATCGCTTTTCACCCTACCCAGTGCGTCCAGCCTACGGCCTTGCCTCAATGTGCACCTCTTCCAGCTGGGGGCCGGTGTAGATCATGGGCGCATAAGCCGGGTTTGCGGGCATCAGGGTCAGCGTGCCGGGGTTGTAATATACCCGCTTGAGGGTAGCTTCACCATCAATGCGCACTGCGGCGATCTCTCCGTTCTCAACCTCCGGCTGGATGCGGATATACACCACGTCTTTATCGTGGATGCCGGCATCTACCATGCTGTCGCCGTGGCAGGTCAGGGAAAAATCGCACCGGATGTTCTCCGGCACGTCCACCATTTTTTCAATGTTCTGCTCTGCCGTGATGGGTTCCCCGCAGGCAATGCTGCCGATCAGCGGGATCTTCTTCATCTTTGGCATCGGCTCAAAGCCCGGGGGGATGGTGGGCTTCTTGGGTGCTAGTACAATCGGGTCAGCAATCTTAATATCTGTACGTCCGTACAGATAATTCATATCCACATTAAACAGGTCAGCGATTGCTTCCATGGTTTCAAACCCCGGCTCCCGTTCTCCGCGTTCATACATGTTTACACTACTCTTGGACAAATCCAGCTCATCCGCAAGCCGTTGCTGTGACCAGCCTTTTTCACGGCGCAGCGATTTTAGCCGCTCTGCAAAAGTTGCCATCAGGCCACCTCCCTATATTATTACAATCAAATAATAGCACATATCGTGCACAAGTTCAAGCACAAAAAGTGCACCATTCTTTTGCGCACATTTTGTGCACTCTGCGAATAGATTTATTTTTTGGTTTTGAGTACAATAAGTGCACAGAAAGGAGGTGACCCAATCAGATGGACGGTAAGACCATTGGCCACAAGCTGCGCGCGTTGCGTGGCGAAATGGACGCGAAAACCGTTGCTGATGCGCTTGGGATCAGCACTTCGGCGCTTTTTATGTATGAGCGCGGCGAACGCATTCCCCGCGACCAGATCAAAAAGCGCATCGCTCAGTATTTCGACCAGAGTGTCGAAGAAATTTTTTTCGCAGAATGAGCACATATTGTGCGCAAGTTCATCCAAAGGAGGCGAAGAAGATGAAGAACAACATCCAGAAAGAAATCCAAGAGCGCCGCGAACACGCCGAGCGCTTAAAGAAAATCGCCCTCAAGCTGTTCGAGCAGCTCAAGAGCGAAAATGTCAGTTTTTCGGACGCAGAGCGAATCATTAGTCTGCTTTCTGCATCCGTAAAAACTGAGCGCGATGACCGGATTATTTAATCCATGCTGGAGGGACTATAAATCTTACTATCCTCAAGATTGATTAGTTGCTCCAGACAGTCGCTGTACCAAGAAGCCAGTACGCAGGCCGCCTGTGCAGGGTCATTCAAGTCAAGACCCTGCGGACGCTCACCGCGCTGCAACGCAATCTGCAATTTGTTGTTTGCATAAGCAAGTGCCAGATTGTGCCGAATTTTATTTCCATCACTCATGATTTCCACCTCCCTTCTGCCCAAGTATACCGCAGGAGGGAGCCAACCACAAGGAGGTGAACCACATGGACAACAACAAAAAGCCCAGCGGACCTGTGGAAGAGGAACGCTGGGCGAAGATAGAAAAGGAAGTTCAGGAGCTTAAACGGAGCAGGTCAATCCTCAGCATCGGCTTGTTCCTGCTGAGCGGCCTGTATGGAATCTTGATCCTCTGCATCATCTTGAGAATCATCCGAATCGAGGACACTTTGACCTCGATCATCCAATTCAACGCTCTGGTTGGCGAGCATCTCCAAAGCCTCGGCGATTCGCTCATTCGTATCCTCAACGATTTTGAAATGCTCCTCCGTGCGCTGTCTGAAGTTTTCTGATCTTTCTGCTTCCTCTCGCTGTATTTCGAGCATTTCCTGTTGATATTCTGCCGTTGCAGACCATGAAGATTCTTCCTTTTTGTCATGTTCGCTGGACAATGCCTGACCTGCCAAAAACAGAAGAATTGTAACGATGATGCTGATAATTCCAACCCAGTCTTTTTGGGGGATTGCATTATCCGGAGTTTTTACTTCGGCGATTTTGGCGTTGATAGTTTCAACCGCCTCTGTAGGTAGAAGTGGTTCGACTTCATCCAGAACAGCTTGAGTACTTGCCAGCGGCACGGTTTCGGATTCTTTTTCGCTGTAAGTACTTTCGCTCCATATCGAGTCTAACTGATCCGCAAAAGCCGCAGCATTTGAGTAAAGATTTGTAATGTTGCTTGTTCGGAGTGCGGTGGTGAGATTTAGCACATTGGAATTCAGCATTTCTGTCGATAACCGGAAAGCGGGACTTTCCATTGCCGATCCGTAGAGCGCCGAAATCTGATTGGTGAAATTGAGATTTGCTCTGGCCTGACCAGCCAGATTCTTGGCGAGATTGGATAGTTGATACTCTGGCACACATAATCTGGCATCTTTCGCCAAGCGGTACGCCATGTTGTTCCATTCTGCGGTTTGGTAAATCGATTTCATCTGGTTGCTCACCATGCGAACAGAATCCGCCATTTTCGCTGCTTCGGACACATAATTGCTGAGTTCTGACAGCTGGTATGCTGCCGTCTGAGCTGCAGAGCTCAACTCGTAAAAATTTTGCATTTTATCACCTCCCTTCTGCCCCTCTATTCTACCGCAGAAGGGAGCCACCCACAAGGAGGTACATCTTCACCATGAACGACATCATCTTATCCACCAGAACGGCGAACCGGTGGCATCCAGCCGGGAAGTCGCTAAGCGCTTCGGGAAGAACCACCGAGATGTTCTTCGCGCAATCGAGGACATTCTGGAGGGGGTGCGCAAAATTGCGCAGACCCCCAAAGATATCACAGCGCAAAATTGCGCTGTGACCCAGAGCGCTGAAAATTCAGCTGTGACCCAGATGTTCTTCAAATCCGAGTACACCCACCCTCAGAACCACCAGAAGTACCCCATGTACCTGATGAACCGGGACGGCTTTTCGCTGCTGGCCATGGGCTTTACCGGCAAGGAGGCGGTGCAGTGGAAGCTGAAGTACATTTCCGCGTTCAATGCAATGGAAAAGCAGCTGGCCGCGCAGCACAAAGGGCAGCGGGCCGTGCAGGATGCCAACATCCAGAACGCCATCGACCGGGTGATCGAAGCCCGGAAGAAGCTGGACGAGAACACCGCTTTTCTGGACGAGTGCCGCAAGAACCGCGAGGACAGCAAGGCCAAGTATATGCAGGTCAAGGCCCTGTGCGGCGAGTTCAAGGCCATTTACGGCCAGCATTGCGACACGGTGCGCACCATGGAGAACGTGGTGCGCGGCTCCCAGAGCTTCCTCACCAGCGCCATTGACAACCTGACCATCGTTTCCAAAGGCTACCCGTTCTACGCCGCCTGATGGACAGCCTGCTGGATGGGCTGCCCGCCGAAAAGAAGGAGGAATAAAATGTTGAACACATCAACCATTCGCGGCACTTTCAAGCAGATCCCATACTGGAAGCTGCGGGGACGGTTCCACAGCTGCGGCTACCGCGATCAGGAAGTGGCCGAGTACATCGGCATTGGCCGGGACACCATGAGCGGCAGGATGCAGGGACACAACCCGTGGACCAGCACGGAGATCACTGCAATGTGTGAGCTGCTGGGCATCCGGCAGAATGAAATCGGGGAGTATTTCTTCCCGCGTGTCGAGGAAGGAGAATCCACATGAGCAAACAGTACACCCTTGCATCCGAGCGGGCCGACGCGCCCACCGGATGCGCGTACGTGGCACCGACGTTCTGGAACAAGTGGTTCCGCTGGGATGGAAGCCGGGCATCCGGCTGCTACCAGCTGGGCGGGCAAGTCAAGGACGAAACCCACACCGGCCTGCAGGTTTTTGCAGATGGCGAATGGCACCCGGTCATTGGATGGACATTGGACAGCTGCGGCCCCGCAACTGACTATCAGGAGGTAGGAGCATGAAAATCAACCCGAACGCTCAGTTGAAAATCCAGCTGGGATCGGATGGCAACCCCAAAATTTACGCCTGCGGCACACAGATGGAACAAGCGGCTCTTTGCACCGCATTGGTCGCGGGAATCTGTATGGACAGCAAAGACCCAGCAGAGACAATCATCAACATCATGACAGCTGCCGCTGATCTTATGGACAGAATGGAGGAAACCCACCAATGAAGATTAAATCCTTTGTCTGGTACTGGCTGGCAATGGCCTGCTTTGTGGTGGGCCTGCTGTACGGCATGGGGCTGGAGGGCAGCTTCCAGACCGGCGGCACCGTCTCGGACGGCGCGTTCATCACGGCCATGGTGCTGATCCTGCTGGCGGTATTCTTTGCCCGGCTGGGCTTCTACGCCGCCGATCAGGAGAAAAAGCGGAGTAAGAAGGTGCACCAGCAGCCCCGCAACACCGTGAAGAGCGGAAGGAAGGCGGGCTGACACCACCCATGAATAAAGGAAAGCACTTTACCCGCGTTTGTTTGGACTGCGGCAAGGTGATGGAAAATGTTGCTGGCAACCTGCGCTTTTGCGCTTCCTGCCGCAGAGAGCGCCACAACCAATATTGCAGGGATTACAGGGCGCGCAATGAAAACCCTGCCCGCGTCATGTGGTACACCGTCTGGGACGCAAAGACCGGCGATCTGCTGGCATCCGGCACGTCTGAGATGTGTGCCTGGCGGCTGGGCTACAAGAGCGCGAACCGCTTTGCGTCTGCCGTCAGCCATGGGCTCAACGGCAGCCATCGAACTTACAAGTACACATTTGCGCGGGAACGTATCGACCGCAGCGAGGTGGACAGCCTGCCGCCGGTACGCACTATACGAAAAAAGCCCGCCGGTGCGCCAACACCGACGAGCTGCAAGGGATGATGGATTCACTACTCCCCATCACCCCGATGATATCACAAAATCGGAGGTTTTACAATGAAAGGAATTTTGATCGAACCGGGCAAAGAGCCGGTAGTCACCACCCTGCCGGACACGCTGCAGGGCATCGAAGCACTGCTGCGGTGCCCCTGTGAGCAGAAAGTCCTGCCACGCACCCCGGCAGTGCTGGTGTACGGCATCATGGCAGAGACCTGAACCGTATCTATCGCGGTCAGCATATCTACGGCCCTATCCTCTGCTATGGCTGGAAGGGCAACAACATCCAGCCCATGAGCAAGGATGTGCAGACCGAGATGCTGGACCGCCTCAAGGACACGGAGGTGCGGGTATGACGGACTACACCATCAGTTCCAAGCTTTCCAACGAGACGGTTTATGCCTATTACCGTGGCCGGTTCTGGCGCTGGGACGGCAGCATTTGGAAAGAAAGCCACCTCATGACGCAGAAATTCGAGCGGGCCAGAGCGGCAGACAAGAATCTGACCCCACAGGCGTTTCTGACCAATGGCGCGGAGTTCGCTCCGCTGGATGAGTATGAAATCGACTGCGCAATGCTGGACGCGTTGGAAAATGCCAAGCCCTGCAAGAACGCCCCCATCGAACCGGTGGAAGAACACCCTACCCCATCCGCGCAGTGTTCGGATGCTGCCACTGCTGCGGAAAGCCAAACTGCGGCATCCCCGGCAGCGCCGGAGGAGTCAAACCCTACGACGGAACTGGCGACTGCTGCCGACGCACCCGGTGTTCCGGTCAGTGCAGACGAAAACGCGCCTGTGCCCTCGAGTACCGCTCCCACTTTTGACTTTGGCGCAGACGACCAGACCAACGCCCTGTTGTTGCAGGATGCGCAGACCTTCATCACCGGCAACATGGCCCGCATTATGGCCGCAAAGCACGCTCACGACCTGACCGCAAACCACTATCAGGGCAGCTGGGGCAAGTGGTGTGCCGCCGTCGGCATCAGCCGGGACACCGGTGACCGCATGGTGAGCGTTGCCGCACAGTGCGGCAACATCCAGCTGGAAGGCAAGTCCATTCTGGACGTGCAGCCCCTGAAACTGCTGTATGCTGCGGCCAAGCCCAGCACCCCGGAGGTGGTCAAGCAAGCCGTTTTTACCGGTGACATCACTACTTACAAAGAGTATCAGGAGCTTATGGCCCAGCTCAAGGCCGAAAAATCCCGTGCGGATGCTGCCGAGAAGTCCGCTCAGAACGCCCGCAAGGAAAATGCCTATTTCAAGGAGCTGGTGAAAAGCGCCGAAGCTCAGACCCATAAGGACGCGGAAAAGCGGGAAGAAGCAGAAAGCCGCTACGAATCCGCTCTTGCCGACATCAACGGTCTGAAAGAGCAGAACGCCCAGCTGAAAGAGCGTGCCGACTCTGCCGAAGCCCGCGAAGAGGAAGCGTGGAAAATGCAGAGCAAGGCCGAAGCCCGGGCCAAGAACGCCGAGGGCCAGCTTTCCGGCTCCCGGCAGGTGGCCGAAGCGGCAAAGCTCCGGGCGGATAAGCTGCAGGAAGAAAATGCGGCCCTGAAAAAGCAGCCCATCGCCGCTGTGGTGGATGAGGAAGAGGTAGACCGGCGGGCAGGCGAAAAAGCTTACGAGATTGCGGCCGGAATGACTGCAGACTATAAGGCACAGCAGGAACAGGATGCCCGCGATGCCTACGACAGCATCATTCTGGCCGGGCGCTCCATCACAAGCATCGTTCAGTCCGCTAAAATGCAGTTCCACAAACTGCCGGACGACCAGCGGGAGACCGCGATCAACCAGTTCGTTCACACACTCGCATCCGCTCAAGGGAGGTATCCGCATGTCTGTAAAGATCATGGCCTTAGAGGCCGAAAACGTCAAACGCATCAAGGCCGTTGCACTCACGCCGTCGCCCACTGGCCTCACCATCGTGGGCGGCAACAACAATCAGGGCAAAACCAGTGTTCTGGATGCTCTGGCATGGGCCCTCGGCGGCGACCGTTTCCGCCCGGACGCTGCCCAGCGGGACGGTGCCGTGGCTCCGGCGCATCTGAAGGTCAAGCTTTCCAACGGTGTGGTGGTGGAACGCAAGGGCAAGAATGCCAGTCTGACCGTCACTGACCCCACCGGGCGGCGCAGCGGGCAGCAGCTGCTGAACGCCTTTGTGGAGCCGCTGGCACTGGACTTGCCCCGCTTCATGGAAGCATCCGACAAGGAGAAAGCAGACATCCTGCTCCGGATCATCGGCATCGGCACCGAGCTGCACACCCGTGACATGGAGATCAAGGCCCTGTACGACAAGCGCACCTTCACCGGCCAGCTGGCCCAGCAGAAAAAGCACTTTGCCGAGGAGCTGATCTCCTACCCGGATGCGCCGGATGAGCCGGTCAGCGCGTCCGACCTCATCCGCCAGCAGCAGGAAATTCTGGCCCGCAACGGCGAGAACCAGCGCAAGCGCCAGCAGTTCCATGAGCTGGCCCGCCAGCGGGATGCGGCGCTGGAAGAAATGCACCGTCTGGATGAGCGCATCGCCGAATTGACTGCACAGAGGGAAGAAGTGAGCAAGAAGCACACGCTGCTGTTCACGCAGGCCATGGATGCCAGCAAAACGGCGGAACAGCTTCAGGACGAATCCACTGCCGAACTGGAAGCATCCATCCGGGATATTGAGGAGATCAACCGCAAAGTCCGCGCCAACCTCGAAAAATCCCGCGCCGAGGACGAGGCTGCCCAGTATGACAGTGAATATAAGCGCCTGACTGAAGCCATCACGCAGAAGCGTGCCGACCGTATGGCCCTGCTGAACGGTGCCGACCTGCCCCTGCCGGGCCTTGGCGTAGAGGACGGTGCCCTTACTTATAAAGGCAAGCACTGGCGGGATATGTCCGGCAGCGACCAGCTGCGGGTGGCCGCTGCCATCGTCCGCCGCCTGAACCCGGACTGCGGTTTTGTACTGCTGGACAAGCTGGAACAGATGGACATGACCACCCTGCAGGAGTTTTCCGCATGGCTGGAAGCCGAAGGCCTGCAGGCCATCGCCACCCGCGTTTCCACCGGCAGTGAATGCCAGATCATCATTGAGGACGGCATGGTGAAGGATGCCGAACCCACCCTGCCGCCCGTCACCGAAAAGCCCCAGCAGAAGAGCTGGACGAAAGGAGCGTTCTAAATGAGCAAATATGCAGTTACCACCGGCATCCAGAATGCGCCGGTCAAGACCGTGCTGTACGGCCCGGAGGGCATCGGCAAAAGCACCTTTGCCTCTTACTTTCCGGACCCCGTATTCATCGACACCGAGGGCGGCACCAAGCGGCTGAACGTCAAGCGCCTGCCCCAGCCCACCAGCTGGACCATGCTGCTGGATGAGGTGGCCGAGGTACGCAAGGCAGTGTCCCCTGCGGCACGCTGGTCATTGATACCGCCGACTGGCTGAACGCCTGTGCATTCAGGCCGTGTGTGCCAAAGCCAAGGTGAACGGCATCGAAGATTTCGGCTACGGCAAGGGCTACACCTATGTTAAGGAAGAGTTCGGCAAGCTGCTGGACGCTTTGGAAGAGGTGCTGCAGGCCGGGCACAACGTGGTGGTGCTGGCCCATGCCGCTATTACCAAATTTGAGCAGCCGGACGCTGTGGGCAACTACGACCGCTGGAGCATGAAAACTTCCAAACAGGTGGCCCCGCTGCTGCGCGAGTGGTGCGATATGCTGCTGTTTGCCAACTACAAGACCGTTGTGGAAAAGGTGGGCGACGGCAAGAACGCCAAGAGCAAGGCCAGCGGCGCAGGCGTGTACTGTACACCGCGCATCACCCTGCTGGGATGCCAAAAACCGCTTTGACCTGCCGGAGGAAGTACCTTTGACTATGCCAGCATTGCCGCCTGCATCCCCGGCGCTATGTCTGCACAGGCACCGAAACCGGAACCGCAGCCGCGTTCCCAGCCGGAAGCCGACATCCTGCCCAGCCCGCAGCAGGAAGCAAAGCCGGTGGCTCAGCCGCAGCCCGCACCGCTGCAGGAAAGCTCCGAGAAAAATGTTCTGCTCAGTCTGGGCGTGCCGGAAAAGCTGGCCGCTCTGATGAGCGCCAACAAGGTCAGCTGTGAAGAACTGCAGGGCGTTGTGGGCAAACGGGGCTATTTCCCGGAGGATATGCCCATCAAGGACTACCCCGCTGACTTTGTGGAGGCTGTCTGATCGCCGCATGGCCGCAGGTGTTCCAGATGGTGCTGGATAACCGTGATATCCCGTTTTAACAGGCTCCCTCACGGAGGGAGCTGGCACGTGTAAGCGTGACTGAAGGAGTTTTATAATAAAGGAGTAATTACTTATGAACGAAATGAACACCACCGACCGCGCCCTGAGCTGGGACGACGAATTTACCAACGAGCAGCAGGAGTTCGTGCTCCTGCCCGAGGGCGAGTATGCCTTTGAGGTCACCGGCATGGAGCGTGCCCGCTTTGAGGGCAGCGCAAAGCTCCCGCCCTGCTCCATGGCAAAGCTGACCCTGAAGATCTTCGGCGGGGCCAAGGGTGATACCACCGTGACCCACCGCCTGTACCTGCACACTAAAACGCAGGGCCTGCTGGGGGCTTTCTTTGAGAGCATCGGTCAGTGCAAGCGGGGCGAGACCTTCCGCCCCCGCTGGAACGAGGTCGTGGGTGCCAAAGGCATCTGCAAGCTGGGTATCCACGAGTACACCAGGCAGAGCGGTCCTCATGCAGCGAGACCGGCCAGAGCAACGAAGTGCAGCGCTTCCTGCCGCCGCCCGAACCCAAAGCTGCACCCACTCAGGCTGGACACAGGGGGCGTTCTAAATGGCCGAGACACAAACCCTGCGCCCCTACCAGCAGCAGGCCCGTGAACGCATCCACGCAGAGTGGGAGAACGGCCACACCCGCACCCTGTTGGTGCTGCCTACCGGCACCGGCAAGACCATCGTGTTTGCATCGGTAGCAGCCAATCAGGTGCGGGCGGGCCACCGGGTGCTCATTCTGGCGCATCGCGGTGAGCTGCTGGAACAGGCAGCGGACAAGCTGCAGCGCTCCACCGGCCTTGTCAGCGCGGTGGAAAAGGCAGATGCCACCTGTCTGAATACATGGTTCCGTGTGGTGGTGGGCAGCGTGCAGACCCTGCAGCGCACCGCCCGGCTGGAACGCTTTCCGCATGATTACTTTGGCACTATCATCATCGACGAGGCCCACCACGCCATTACCGACGGCTACCGCCGCATCCTCGACTACTTCGGCAGCGCAAGGTGCTGGGCGTGACCGCCACGCCGGATCGCGGCGACATGCGCAATCTGGGCGAGGTGTTCGACAGCCTTGCCTTTGAGTATAAGCTGACCGATGCCATCAAAGAGGGCTATCTGTGCCGCATCATGGCCCAGACCATTCCGCTGAAGCTGGACATTTCTTCTGTCACCATGAGCGGCGGGGACTACGCCGTGGGAGACCTCGGCACTGCGCTTGACCCCTATCTGGAACAGATCGCCGCCGAGATGGCCCAGCGCTGCAAAGGCCGCAAAACGGTGGTGTTCCTACCCCTCATCAAGACCAGCCAGAAGTTCCGCGACCTGCTGAACTCCCATGGATTCTGTGCCGCCGAGGTCAACGGCCAGAGCACCGACCGCAAGGAAGTGCTGGCGGATTTCGATGCAGGCAAATACAACGTGCTGTGCAACTCCATGCTGCTCACCGAGGCTGGGACTGCCCGTCTGTTGACTGCGTGGTGGTGCTGCGGCCCACCAAGGTACGCAGCCTGTACAGCCAGATGGTAGGGCGCGGCACCCGGCTCTCCCCGGGCAAGAGCGATCTGCTGCTCCTCGACTTTTTGTGGATGACCGACAAGCACGAGCTGTGCCGCCCGGCTGATCTGGTTTGTGAGGACCGCGCCGTGGCCCGGCAGATGACCGAAAATCTGGCCGAGAGCGGCTGCCCGCAGGACATCGAGGAAGCCGCCGTGCAGGCCAGCGAGGACGTGGTGGCCCAGCGGGAGGAAGCCCTTGCAAAACAGCTGGAAGAACAGCGCCGCAAAAAGGCCAAGTTGGTGGACCCGCTGCAGTACGAGATGAGCATTCAGGCCGAGGACCTTGCCGGGTATGTGCCGGCCTTTGGCTGGGAAGCAGGCCCGCCCAGCGCTGAACAGACTGCTGCTCTTGAGAAAATGGGCATCCTGCCGGACGCGGTGGAATCCGCAGGCAAGGCTTCCCTGCTGCTGGACCGGTTGAACAAGCGCCGCGCTGAAGGCTTGACCACACCCAAGCAGATCCGCGTGCTGGAACGTTATGGTTTCCAGAGCGTGGGCACGTGGAGTTTCGATGCAGCCAAACACATGATCGACCGCATTGCGGTGCAGGGCTGGCGCGGCGTGCCCAAGGGCGTGAACCCAAAGACTTACACTCCTGCACAGGAGCCGCCCACATCAGACATTGACTTCGGATGGTAACGCGAATGGAACATGAAAATGAACTCAAGGAAGCATTGGACTTCGTATCCCCGTCCGCCCTGACCTATGACGAATGGCTCATGGTGGGCATGGCCCTGAAGGATTCCGGCCTGCCCGTTACCCTCTGGGAACAGTGGAGCACCCGCGATGCGGGCCGCTATCACAAGGGCGAGTGTGTCAAGAAATGGGAAAGCTTTCACGGCGGCGGGGCCAGCCCCGTCACCGCAAGCAGCATCTTCCAGCTGGCCTACTCCCACGGATGGAGCGGCCCCGCAGGCCACGCTCTGGACTGGAACGATGATATTTCTGCCGGCACCGGCGCACAAACCGAGGGCCGTCTGGTAGACCCACGCTGGGTGGAAGCCCACGAGCTGGCCCTGCCCGAAGAGTGGCACCCCGCCGACCAGCTCAAGCGCTACCTGCAAGCCCTGTTTGAGCCGGACGAATATGTGGCCTATGTGACCGAAAGCTTTATGGCCGCCGACCGCCGCCGCCCTGCAAAAGGCAGCTGGACCCGCACCGCAGGGCAGCTCATCACCGAGCTGGATGCCTGCGGCGGTGACCTCGGCAAGGTGGTGGGCGACTGTGATCCTGAAGTAGGTGCATGGATCTGCTTCAACCTGTGGACGGCACCGGACGCAAGGATGCCAATATTACTGCCTACCGCTATGCCCTCGTGGAGTGCGACAACATGGAGCTGGGCAAGCAGCAGGCCATCATCAAGCAGCTGGAACTGCCCTGTGCCGCGCTGGTCTACTCCGGCGGCAAGAGCGTCCACGCCATCGTCAAGGTGGATGCCCCGGACTATGCCGAGTACCGCAGGCGTGTGGATTATCTCTATTCCGCCTGCCAGAAAAACGGCCTGACCATCGACCAGCAGAACCGCAACCCTTCTCGCCTTTCCCGGATGCCCGGCATCCTGCGCGGTGACAAACGGCAGGTGCTGCTGGAAACGAACATCGGAAAATCCTGCTGGGATGAGTGGCGGGACTGGCTGGAAGCGGAGACCGACGAGCTGCCCGAGACCGAGAGTCTGGCCGACGACTGGGAGAGCCTGCCCCCGCTGGCCGATGCCTCATCACCGGGGTGCTGCGCAAGGGCCACAAGATGCTGCTGGCAGGCCCCAGCAAGGCGGGCAAGAGCTTTGCCTCATCGAACTGTGCATCGCCATCGCCGAAGGCAGGCCGTGGCTGGGCCGGTTCTCCTGCGCACAGGGCAAGGTACTGTACATCAATCTGGAGCTGGACCGGGCCTCCTGCCTGCACCGCTTCAAGGACGTGTACACCGCCCTCGGCCTGCCCCCGCAGAACCTGCGAAACATCGACATCTGGAACCTGCGCGGCGCGTCCGTGCCCATGGACAAGCTGGCCCCAAAGCTCATCCGCCGGGCCCAGAAAAAAGGCTACACCGCCGTGATCCTCGACCCCATTTATAAGGTCATCACCGGCGATGAGAACTCTGCCGACCAGATGGCAAAGTTCTGCAACCAGTTCGACCTTGTGTGCCGCGCGCTGGACTGCGCTGTGATCTACTGCCATCACCACAGCAAAGGTGCCCAGGGCGGCAAGCGCAGCATGGACCGCGCATCCGGCTCCGGCGTGTTCGCCCGCGACCCGGATGCCATGCTGGACATGACCGAGCTGGTGCCCACCGATGCCATCCGGGAACAGCTGCATAACAAAGCCGCCTGCCGCGTGATCAAGGCCATGTTGGACAAACGCGGTCATGCGGATGCCTACGGCTTGGATGATACCCTCAGCCGCCACCGGATGCTGACCATCGCAAAGGAAAAACTGGGCCTTGCAGATCTGCGGGCCATCGATGCTGAGGTCGCGGCTGCCGAGAAAAAGGCAGACGGCATGACCGCATGGCGCATCGAAGGCACCCTGCGCGAGTTCGCCCGCTTCGACCCGGTGAACCTCTGGTTCGACTACCCCGTGCACAAGCTGGACACCGGCCTGCTGGAGGACCTGCAGCCGGACAGCGATTTCAAAACGCTGGGCAGCCGCGGTGCCGCCAAGCGCTGGGGCGATAAAGCAAGGTGACCAAGGACAAAAAGGCCGAACTGGACACCGCCTTTGAAGCCTGCATGATGGACGGCGAAGTTACCGTCTATGCGCTGGCCGAGTACATGGACCTGAAGCCCCGCACCATCAAGACGCGGCTGAAAGATGACGGACGTTTCTGGATCGATGGCGAGAAAGTGGGACGCAAGGAGCCCGGCAGCGCAGGTTAAACAAACCGTAATAAGTCCGATTACAATTTGTTGTAAAAATGCAGAAATAGCCGCTATTTTGCACGACACGAAAAACTGCAATTTTGCAGTTATAGCCGCTATGACTGCAGATTTTGCAGTGCAAAATAGCCTATATATAATAGCTAAAACTGCAACTGCAATTGTGATGGGGTCTCCCGAAGGATGGGGCGACCACAGCCCCCATCCATTCGGGGAACCCTCCCCATCACGTTGGCGAACCCTGAGAAAAAGAAAAACGAGGTGAACCCCATGTACATGCAATTCTTTCTCCCCATGCAGCCGCCCACCACTACCCACAATGCAAAACAGCTGCACGCCTACATGAAGGGCGGGCAGCCGCACGCGGTGCTCCACGACAGCCCGGAACTGAAACAAACCCGTGCCAAGCTCCACGCCCATCTGGCACCCCACGCGCCGGAAAAGCCCATCCCCGCAGGCCGTCCGGTGCGTCTGCTGGTCAAGTGGTGCTTCCCTGCCGAGGGCCGCAAAAACGGCAGCTGGCGCACCGCAAAGCCGGACACCGACAATCTGGAAAAGGCCCTCAAGGACGAAATGACCCGCCTGCACTTCTGCCGATGACGCGCAGGTGTGCAGCGAGATCGTGGAGAAATTCTGGTCGGACCCCTGCGGCGTGTTCGTCCGGGTGGAGGAACTGTAATGACCTACGAAGAGAAAAAGGCATGGCTCTGGCGGTACCGGACAGCCAAGCGGTTCGAGCTGCTCAAACTGGACGAACTGGCCACGCTGCAGACCGATGCCACCCACACCACCCAGCGCTTTTCCCCCGTGCCGGGCGGCAACGGCGACGGACAGGCTCTGCCCCGCAGTGTGGAACGCATCGACGAGGCCCGCCGGGCCGCTGAGGCGCAGTCTGCCGTGTGCGACGCCATCCGGGCCGAGATCATGGAGGTGTTCCGCCAGCTGGACGATGAGGTGGATTTCATGATCCTGTTCCGGCGGTATGTCCTGCTGGAGGACTGGCCGGACATCGCGGTCATCGTCCGCATTTCCCGCAGCCAGATGTTCCAGCGCCACAGCGCGGCCATAAAAAGACTGGATATCAAAAGTCCGGACTGAACCGGAGCGAACCGGACTTGATAATACTGTCAACCCCTGCTAAAATTTAAAATGCCGAAGCCCGCAGGAAAGACTTACTCCCTTCATTCCTGCGGGCTTTGTGCTGCCCGGCTGACGCAGAGGATCACCTTTACCGACCAACAGCCTGAATGTACCAGCCGGGTTTCTTTGTTATATCCTGCCGTTCGGATCTTCCGGGCGGCTTTTTGATTTTACGGCAAGAGAGGTGGTGAGGATGACCGACAAGCAGGCGCGGTTCTGTGAAGAGTATATGATCGACCTGAACGCCACTCAAGCGGCCATCCGCGCCGGATACAGCCCCAAAACCGCAAGAGAACAGGCACCCCGGCTGTTAGCAAATGTTAGCATTCAAAATCGCATTGCCCAGCTGCAGGCCGAGCAGAGCCGCCGAACCGGTGTATCTGCTGATCGCGTCGTGAGGGAGCTTGCGAAGATTGCTTTTGCAAACGCCAGCGACCTGATCGACCGGAGACTGCATCCGTCAAGCTGGATGCCTCGCGGGACGATCTGCCGCGATCCAGTCCATCAAGGTCAAGAGCTTTGGCGAGGACGGTTTGGAACACGAGGTCAAACTTGCAGATAAGCTCCGAGCACTTGACCTGTTGGGCAAGCATCTGGGCATGTACAAAGACGCATCCGAAAAAGAAAATGCCGCTGCTCAAAATAACGACATGCAGACCCTTGCTGATCTGCTGCAGCACCCTGTGCCAGACCGTGACATCAAGGACTTTGAGACATGAACATACCTGCACCTTTTTCACAAAACCAGATGCGTTTCTTCTGGAACTGCTTCGACCACTGGTTCAATGTGGCTGAGGGCGGCAAACGCGGCGGCAAGAACGTGCTTATTACTATGGCCTACTGCACCATTCTGGAAAAGCATCCCAGCAGAATACACCTCATTGCGGGCGTATCCACTGCGACGGCCCGGCTGAACATTCTGGACTGTGACGCTTCGGCCTGAAAACTATTTGAGGCCGCTGCCGTGAGGGCACCTACCAGAACCGCGACTGTCTGTACATCCAGACTGCCACCGGCGAAAAGGTGGTGCTGGTGTCTGGTGGTGGCAAAGCCGGTGACGAAAAGCTGATCAAGGGCAACACCTACGGCACCGCGTACATCACCGAAGCCAATGAATGCAGCGAAACTTTCATCAAGGAAGTATTCGACCGTACCCTGTCCAGCCCGGACAGAAAGGTCTTTCACGATCTGAACCCCAAGGCGGAGGGGCACTGGTACTACAAGACCGTGCTGGACTTCCACGAAGCAAAGCAGCGCGAAAATCCCGCCTACGGCCTGAACTATGGACACTTCACCATTGCGGACAACATGAGCATCTCGGACGAGCAGCTCCGGGCCGTGCTTGCCACCTATGACCGCAAAAGTATCTGGTATGCCCGTGACATTCTGGGCCAGCGCAAAGCCGCAGAAGGGCTGATCTATGATATGTTTGACTTCACTGCCAATGTCTACACCGTTCCGCCTGTTGCAATGCGGGCCGTTTCCACACGCACAATTGCGATAGACTACGGCACACTCAATGCCTGCGTATATTTGGACATCCTTGACGACGGCGAGACCGTCCGTGTTGATCAGGAATACCGCTGGGATGGCCGCAAAGAACGCCACCAGAAAACCGATGAAGAGTATGCCGACGATTTCATGGCTTTTATGGGAGACAATCCCTGTGCGGCCTATGTGGACCCTTCGGCGGCATCGTTCATCACCGCGCTGCGCCAGCGGGGCGTGTATGTCATGGAAGCCAACAACGATGTGCTGAACGGCATCCGCCGGTGCAGCACCCTGATCTCCAAGCGCCGACTGCTGGTAAGCAAAGCCTGCATCGGCCTGCTGGACGAGTTTGGCCTTTACCGCTGGGACGATAAGGCTGCGCTGCTGGGCGTAGAAAAGCCCGTAAAGGAGAACGACCATGCAATGGACGCACTCCGATATTTTGTAAATTCCCTGCCTGATTGGAGGTTTGAGCATGTCCAGGCGTAACAAGAACCGCCCCGCCGGGAGCGCACAACCGAATACCCTGACGCTGGATGCTTTCTCAAACCCGCTGTTCCGGCTGGGTTACGGCAGCCAAAGTCCGCTGGAAGCCACAAGCTATCCCCTCACCCGCATGACAGGCAACTATGCGCTGCTCAACAGCCTGTACCGGGAGAACTGGGTGGTGCAGAACGTCGTAGCCCTGCTGGTGGACGACATGCTGCGGGAGTGGTACGACCTCAAGGATGCCGCTCCCGATCAGCTGAAAGCTCTGCGTGGAGTTGAACGGCGCACAGGTCTGCGCAGATGTATTTCCACCGGCCTGAAATGGGGTCGCCTGTATGGCGGTGCCGCCGGGCTGATCCTGATCGCCGGGCAGACCGACCTTTCACAACCGCTGGACCCCGACAGCATCCAGCCCGGCAGTTTCCGGGGCCTGTACATCCTTGACCGCTGGCAGGGTATCTCACCGGAACCGGGCCTGACCTTTGAGGGTGGCGAGGTGGTGCCTGCGTTCTATTCCATCAACGATGCCGCCGGGCATATCGTCACCCGGGTGCATCACTCCCGCGTCGTCCGGTTCATTGGCAGAGAACTGCCGGAACTGGAACGGCAGGCGGAGCTTTACTGGGGCGAATCCGAGGTGGAAGCCTGTACAAGGATGTTGTGGACCACGATAATGTTTCGGCCAACATGGCAGCGCTAACCTTTCAGGCCAACATCAACACCATGGAGGTCAAGGGTCTGGAACAGCTGCTTTCCCTTTCCAGCCCGGATGTGCAGCGGCGCTTCTGGAACACCATGCAGGCCCAGAGTGTGCTGCGCTCCAACTTTGGTGTACAGCTGGTGGAACAGGGCAACAAGATCAACAATACACAGTACACCTTCACCGGCCTGAAGGAAGTGTACGAGAGCATGTGCCTGAACCTGTGCGGCGCATCCCACTACCCTATGACGAAGCTGTTCGGACGCTCTCCTGCCGGCATGAACGCCACCGGCGAAAGCGATTTGAAGAACTACTACGACTATGTGGATACCCTGCGGGAAAGCAGACTGCGCCCGGTTCTGGAAAAGCTGCTGCCTGTTCTGGCCCGTTCCGCAGGCATCCAGCTGGAAGATGCAGACCTCAGCTTCCCGCCGCTGTGGACACCAACCGCAAAAGAGACCGCGACATTGCCAAAATCAAGGCTGACAGCATCGTTAGTGCGTTTCAGTCCGGCTTGCTGGATGTGCCCGCTGCACAGCAGGAGCTGCGCCGCCTGAGCGATGAGACCGGCATGTTCGGCAGTATCACCGATGAAGCCATTGCCGCTAATGCGGGCAAGACTTATCAGGACGTGACCGCCCTGCGCGACCCGCTGGCGGGGCTGACAGAAAATCTGACTGGAATGGAGGTTCCTACTGCGGACACCTCGGTATTCGATTTCAACTCCCGCCACGACCCCTCCGACGGACGCTTTACAAGCGGCGGCGGGAGCGGTAAAATAGAGAAAACCAAGTACGCACCGTCTCCGCAGAGGAGCGAGAGCAAAATTCAGCTCAAGCCCAAGACCTATGCAAGGCTCACCGGTGTGTTGAACACGCAGTACCCGGGGCTGCTGGCTGGTGAAAAGGTCATTATTCGGGATGCCAATTATCAGTACCACGTTACTGCAGATGGCTTTGGTGGACTGAGCGTTGAACGGCGCATTCCAATCACGAACAGGAGGAAAAAATGAGCAAGCAGGAATCTGTATGGGTGCAGTATGTTCGTGAGCACTATGAACCTGCCTCTGATGTCGAGATGTCCTATGAGGACGAAAATAATTTGCTTTGGCTTTTGAATGCACCGGCAGGATATCAGGTTGAGGACGAGATGCTTGAGTATGCACAAAAGCACCCGGATGCAAGCATGAAAGAACTTATCGAATACTTCGATGAAGTTGCCCCGGACGGGCTTACTCCGGGCGACGATGGGCTAGACCTTGAGGAGAATTGACCTATGTCCAAGGATGATTACTTTGTTCTTGCATATCGCATTCTTTCATATCTCTACGCCTGCTTCAAAGCTGGCGAACAGCCTGATATGGACTGCATTTCAGCGGATGTTCTTCATATCCCCGTGGGGTACTGGTTCAACATCATGCGCAGCCTGACAGAAGAAGGCTATATTGTAGGGCTTGTTTTCCCTGCGTCGATCGGCTCCGCTGTCAGCGTCAAAGTCATTGACCTTCGCATTACGCAGAAAGGCATTGAGTTTTTGCAGGAAAACAGCATGATGAAAAAGGCCGCTGCTTTCCTCAAAACGATCAAGGAAACAGTGCCCTGCATTTAATTTAACAGTACAAGCGTCAGACGAAAGTCCGGCGCTTTTCTTTTGCCCATTTTCAGGAGGAAGCCTATGCCCACCCTTGCCCGTGCATCCCCTGACCGGGAACTGGAACGGCTCATCCGGCTGTACCTGCGTGCCGAAACAGATATCATCAACGAGATCGGCCGTCTGCGCAGTCAAGGCCTTGTGGATTATCACGCTGTGGCTGCTCTGGAACGGGTGCAGGCCATTCTCCGCCAGCTTGAAACGCAGGACTGGGAGTATGTACCGCGCCTTGTGGAAGCGCAGTTCTATGTGCGCCGCCCGGATGCCAGAGCTGTGCCCGGCGAGACGGTGGAAAAGCATCGGGCCGGGTATCTCAATGCTAAGACCCTCACCAGCACCCAGACGGACATTGTGCAGCGGCTGACCATGAACCTCATGGGCCAGCTGACCGATGCCCACAGCACTGTGCTGGCAGGCCTGCAGAGTGCCCTGCTGGGCCGCACGGAACCGGACATTTACCGGCGCGTTGGGCTGGAACAGGTAGCCGCACAGCAGGCTGCAGGGCGTGGCATCAACCAGAGCGTGCCCGCCTTTGTGGACGCTCTGCGCCGGGAAGGCGTGACAGCCTTCACTGACAAAGCAGGCCGGAACTGGAGCCTGCACACCTATGCAACAATGGTCTCCCGCTCCACCTCGCGGCAGGCAGAGATCTTGTCTGTGATAACCGCTGACCCGGAACAGGATCTATACCAGATCAGCGCCCACGGCACCACCTGTGCCCTGTGCGCTCCCTACGAGGGCCGGGTGTACAGCCGCAGCGGAAAAGACCCGGACTTCCCGCCGCTTTCAGACGCCTTCGGCAAGATGGACCCCGCTGGGCCGGATGATCTTTCCAACAGCTGGCTGAACATCCACCCCAACTGCCTGCACAGTCTCCGCCCGTGGACACCGGCAGGACGAACGCCGGAAGAGCTTGAGCGTATCAGGCGCTTTTCCAGCCCCAAGACGAACCCCTACAGCCGCGACCCGCGCACCGAAGCACAGATCAAAGCCTACCGCGACAAAGAACAGGGCCGTGCCAAGTGGCTTGCTCAGTACCGGCAGTGGGAACGCTACCGCACCGCCCTGGGCGACGAGGTACCCAAGACCTTTGCCACCTTCCAGCGGCACAAGCTGGCCGGGGATGAAAAATATCAGGGCTGGGTGAGCGCTTACCGTGACCGCCAAACCTGAAACGAACACGATGCAGACAGCACCGTGTTTTTTATACCCATTTTTCGGAGGTGATGCCCCTTGATTGCCTATTACGGCAGTAAAATCAGCGAACACATGACCAACGACCCGGAGCTTCCTCATCTGCCATGACGTGCCCATTGCGCGCATCGGCCAGCAGGAATACTTTGCCGGGGAACTGGGCCTTGACGGCGATCCTGACCGCCTTGTGCAGGTGCAGCGCCGCCCTGAAGATGTGTTCGACCCGGCAGCAGTTGCCAGTTTCGAGGGTAAGGATGTAACCCAGAATCATCCTCCTGAACGCCTGATGCCGGAAAATCACGCCCTTTACGCCAAGGGCCACGCAGAGAATGTTCACCGGGAGGGCGATTATCTTGTCGCTGACCTTCACCTGAAGGATCCCGGCCTGATCTCTGATGTGGAAAACGGCGTGACGCGGGAGGTGTCCTGCGGCTACCGGTGCTGCTACACGCCGGATGGCACGGGATACCGCCAGACTAATATCCGAGGAAACCATGTTGCGATCGTGCCCAGAGGGCGCGCAGGGCATCTGGTTGCCATTCAGGACAGTGCCGCCGCACCGGCGGAGAAAGGAACTGCAATGAACGAATCCGAAAAGAACCCCGCCGCTGTTGTGACTGCCGCGCCGGAAGCCGCACCCGCATCTGCGCCGGAAGCTGAACCCGCAAAAGACGCACAGCCCCCTGTGGCCGAAACTGCCCCCGCAGAGGACAGTGTCCCGCCTGCACCGGCAGAAAAGCCCGCAGGCAACAGTATTGATGCCAAGCTGGATGCTATCCTGAACGCCGTGACCACGCTGGTAAAGGCGCTGTCGCAGAAGGCACAGGAGCCTGTACAGCCGCCCGCCGACGCTGACCCCGGCAAGGATGACGGCGTGGACGGCCTGCTGGCAGGCATCACCAAGCCGCACAGGACAGCGCAGCACAGGCTGCCCACCGTTCCGGCCGCACCAGCTACGAAGCAGTCTGTGAAGAATCGCAGGCCGCGTATGACGCATTCAACCCGCACAAGCATAAGGAGGCTTGATCGTATGGCACTTTCTCAGCTCAATCCGCAGATCATCGGCGCGGAGATGGAGCACGGCTTTGCCGGTTCCTACGCACGCCAGCCCGACATGATCGTTGTAACTCGCCCTGTGGGCGAAAAAGAGCCCCTGCCTTCGGCATGGCTCTGATGTATGATGCAAATGGTGCCGTTGTCCTGATGCAGGGCTCCGGCGTTACCGCAGACAGGTTTGCGGGCGTTGCAGGCCGCGAGATGCGCTCTGCCCTGTCTTACACTGACCAGAACACCGGCGCATACACCACCGGCGATGCTGGCAGCGTGTTCCAGCGCGGCAGCATCAACGTGCTGTGCCAGAAGGGCACCCCGAAGCGCGGCGGCGCAGTGTACGTGCGCATCATCAAGAACACTTCGCTCCCCAATGCTGTCGTGGGCGGCTTTGAGCCGAGGCAGACAGCACCAGCGCCAACACCGTAAAGCTGACCGGTTGCCAGTGGGGCGGCTCTGCAGACGCAAACGGCGTGGCCGAGCTGGTCATTCTCACCCGTCAGAACGTGTAACAGGAGGAACAGAATATGGCAGATTTCCAGAATGTCGGCAATTTCGATGCCGGTGTGTTTACCCCGAAGCTGGGCGGTGTTGCGCCGTCCGGCTCTTCTTTTACCATGGACGCAGCAGGCATTGCGTCTGGTGGCGCATTCCTGACCAGTGAGCTGGAAAAGCGTGACCCGCTGATCCGCAAGCCCCTCACCAGCGTCACCTATGCCCGCGATATCCCCATCCAGACCGGCGGCGGCTGGGTGACTACGTCACCGCCATGAACGTGGCCTACGGCATCACCGGCGGCTCCGGCTCCGGTGCTGTGGGTGCAGGCGGTGCCAACGGCACGCCCATCATTCAGGCCAACGTTGCCAAGGGCGCATACAAGGCGCACCTGTTCAGCGCGGCTCTGCGCGTGAACTTCGTGGACATGCAGCGCTCCAACCTCATCGGCCGCAGCTTGATCAGCTGCTGCAGGACGGCATCCGCCTGACCTACGACAAGCACATGGATGCCAACGTCTACACCGGCTTCGAGGACTACGGCACCACCGGCCTGATGAACAACCCCAATGTCACCGAGACCACTGCTGCCAGCAATGGTGCGGACTCCTCCTCTACCAAGTGGAAGGATAAGACCCCGCAGCAGATCCTGAAGGACGTGAACGACCTGCTGAGCGCTGTGTGGGCTTCCTGCGAGTATGACACCGATGCCATCCCCAACCACATCCTGCTGCCTTATGAGCAGTACAACTACATCCTGACCACCATGGTGTCCGATCTGGCATCCGAGACCATCTACGACTTCCTGATGAAGAACAACGCCGCTGTCAAGAATGGTGGTGAGTTGTTCATCGGCGGCTGCCGCTGGTGTAAGGGCGCAGGTACCGGCAAGACCGACCGCATGGTGGGTTACGTGAACAAGCCCCGTTACATCAAGATGGACGAACTGGTGCCTATGAGCCGCATCATGACTGCTCCTAACGTTACCAATGTCTGCTATGATACTGCATACATGGCAAACATTTCCGAGGTGCAGCTGTTCTACCCCACCTCCATTCTGTACGTGGACGGCATCTGAGAAAGGAGAAGCATCATGTTCATCCTCGCAAAGCGCAACATCATCATTCCCAGCCCTGCACCCGGTGTTGCACCGGTCGTGCTGAAAAAGGATGGTTTTGCCACCGTCCCCGACTGGGCCGCGGAGACGGCCTATTTTAAGGCACTGGCGGCCGATGGTAAGATCGTTGCCACCGAACACCGCGATAAGGACATTCAGGCTGCAGCTGAAAAGCCGGTAAAGACCCGCAGGGCCAAGGCTGAGGAGAAGCCCGCAGAGCCTGCTGCGGCAGAGTAAGGAGAACGGCATGATCTACGGTGCACAGTTTGGTGGAGTCCGCCAGCAGGCGGCGAACCTCGGCGGCAGCGTCGGAAATTACACCGCTGAGCAGTTCAAGGAAGAATATCCGCAGTTCTGCAATGCCGACGGCAAGTGTCACCTGCCGGATGCTCTGCTGAATGAGATCGTGCGCATGGCCAATGTCAGCGTACAGCCGGACAAATGGCTGGACAGCTGGCACTACGCCGTGGGGCTGTATGTGGCACATTACGTGACCCTGCAGCTGCGCACCTTTGCTGAAAGCAGCGCAACGCCTGCGCAGGCTGCAGCTTCCGGTGCACTGGTGGGCGTGGTGAAATCCGCCACACTGGGCGACAGTTCTGTGACCTACGACACCTCCGCCCTGACCGCAGGCACTGAGGACTGGGGCGACCTGAATGCTACCACTTACGGCCAGATGCTGGCAACCGCGCCCGGTTCATCGGGCTTGCGGGCAGTTATGTGATCTGAGGTGATGAAGGATGGACTGGACGGACTGGTACACCGACACGGCAGATGTGTTCCGCAATGAGAAAGTGACCGAGAACAGCCTGACCCACATGGAACGCAGGAAGGTGCTTTCCGGTGTTGCCTGCCGGGTCTATCAGACAAAGACCAGCGGGCTGCAGATGAACCAGACTGCTGCCAGCATCACCCAGACCGATAAGCTGCCTGCGGCATCGAAGTGGATATCAAGCCCGGAGATGAGCTGGTGATCCACAGAGGTGCAAAGCTGGGTTATACTGCGCCGGACGAGCGCTATTTTGCAGACACACCGGAGCGCTATTATGAACCCTTCGGTGCGGTCATGCCGGGGCTGGCCCATCAGGAGATCACACTGTTGAAGCAGGAGCGTGTGAAATGACGCTGGATGAATACATTCAAAAACTGGAAGCAGCTCAAAAAGTTCTGCCGGATATGATTTCTGTTGCCGCGAAGAACGCCACCATCCGCGCAGTGGAAGCCGCACAGGAAAAGACCCCGCCCACAGCAGACAGCCTGAGCGGCATCAACACCCGCACCGGTGAACTGAAGCAGCATTGGGCCACGGACAGCAAGATCATCCCGGAGCAGCAGGCCGGGCAGTATGTCACCGAGCTGAATAATAACAAAGAATATGCTTCTTTTGTGAATGACGGCCACCGGATGGACAAACATTTTGTGCCCGGCCTGTATGTGAACCCTGCTTTCGGCCTGCTGGAATATGACCCCAGCCGTAAAGATGAGGTGGGCATCATGGTGGGCACCCAAACGCAGTACGTGGAAGGCTTGCACATGACCGATGCTGCCCAGCAGGCTTACGAAGAAACGCTGCAGGCGGAACTGGAAAGAACCGGAAGAGAGCTGGAAAGGATTCTGAGATGAACTTTACAGTTACCACCATTGCACGTTCGCTGGCGGCACATCTCGCGCCTGTCCTGCCGGTGTGCAGATGCTTGAAGATCCCGTCCAGCAGGGTGTAGAACCGCCCTGCATGTTCCTGCAGCAGCGGTATTCCAACATCAAACCGCACCCGGGTGGGCGCTGGCTGCGCACCATCGGCGTAGACCTGACCTATCTGCTGGATTACAACCTGCCTGACCTGCAGCAGCAGTACAGTTCCGCCGCAGAAACCTTAGACCTCTGCATGGAGGTGTTTCCCTATACCGATGGTACAGACACCGCCCTGCTGCGGGCCTATGACCGCAAGACAGACATTGATTCCGACGGTTTGCATTACAAATTCGAGCTGCGTATTTTTGTGGAAAAGCCCGAAGATGCTGTAAAGATGCAGACCCTGAGCATCGATCAGAAGGTGGATAAATGAAAGAAAAAGAAACCCAGTATCGCCGTGAAGTTCTGCTGAAGGACCCGCGTTTTGCGAGATATCAGCCGGACTTTCTGGCTGCGGTACTGAACAAACCGTATTACACCCTCGCAGAGGCGCAGGCCGCTGTGAAAGATTTTTGGAAGGAGTGACCCGCTATGGCAGCAGGTGGAACCTTTACCGTACAAAACAAAGTCCGGCCGGGCGTTTACTTTCGCTTCCGGTCGAAGAACAAACAGGATCTGACCGTCGGCGACCGCGGCATTGCTGCGCTCTGTGAACCTCTGCATTGGGGTCCGACGGCCAAAGTGATTGAGATCGATGCCGGTGCCGACATGACCGTGTACACCGGTTATGATATTACTGCGCCGGAAAACCGGTTTCTGACCGAGATCTTCAAGGGCACCAACCGCACGGCAGCGCCCCGCAAGGTACTGCTGTACCGTCCCACGGCCAGTGGTGCCGTAAAAGCCACCATGGAGATCGCGCCGCTGACCGCTACCGCAAAGTATGTGGGCGTACGCGGGAACGATATCTCCGTCGTTGTGACGGCGCTTTCCTCGCCGGAAGGCAGCTTTGAGGTCTCAACTGTAGTGGATGGTGAGATCAAAGACCAGCAGACCGCCAAGACGGTGGAAGAACTGGCTGCAAACAGCTGGGTGGACTGGAGCGGCACCGGCGCTCTGACTGCCAATGTCGGAACTGCCCTGACCGGCGGAGAGGACGGCGTGGTAGCAGCTTCGGCTTACAGCGCATTCCTGACCGCCATTGAGCCCTACAAGTTCGATGTGCTGATCTACGATGGCGCGGACAACACGGCGCGTACCGCGATGGAAAGCTTCATCAAGCGGGTCAATACCGAGACGGGCCGCTATTCTCAGCTGGTGGAATCCGGCAGCACCAATCCTGACACCCGCTATATCGTCAACGTGGACACCGGCGTTGTGCTGGACGATGGCACAACCCTGACCCCGCAGCAGGTGTGCTGGTGGGCAGGCGGCGCACTGGCTGCCGCCACCTACGGACAGGATCTGACCAACGCCGTCTATCCCAATGCTGTGGACATCTCTCCCCGGCTGACCCACAGCCAGTACGTGGATGCCATCAATTCCGGCAAGTTCGTCCTGAATGCCGATGATGGTACAGTCCGCGTGGAGTATGATATCAATTCTCTGGTCACCTACACTTCGGAGATCGGCGAGGTGTACCGCTACAACCGTACCATGCGGCTGTGCAACACCATCGCCAACGACCTGTATTCTCAGTTCTCCAAGAACTATGTGGGCATTGTGGACAACACCGATGCGGGCCGCATGGAGTACAAGAGCGCCGTCGTGAAGTACCTGACCCAGCTGCAGGCATCCGGTGGCATCCAGAACTTTGATGGCGAAACCGATGTCACCGTTGAGAAGGGCGATGCCAAGGACGCGGTGCTTATCACGCTGGCGATCGAAGCCGTGGGCAGCACCAACAAGATCTACATCACGCTGGATGTGTCGTAAGGAGGGATTTTAATGTATTTGCTTGCACAGGACACCCTGAACGGTGCCGAAGGCAAAATCACCGTCACTCGTGATGGCCGCATCACAGAGATCTGCGGCATGAAAAACATCAAGACTGTGGCTGGCATTCAGACCTCGGACATGAAGACCATCGGCACCCGCACGGTGCAGAAAAAGGCCAATGGTGTCACGCAGACCGGCACCGGCAATGTCTACTTTGGTTCCAACGGCAGCAACCTGTTCACCGATATGCTGCTGCAGTATATCAACACTGGTGTAATGGAAACCTTTGATATCACCATCACCAACAACGACCCCACGGCCAGCGTGGCGATCAGGTCATGGGCTATTATGGCTGTATGCTGACCGGTGAGATTCCGCTGTCCATCCTGAACGACGACGAAGCAATGCTGAACTATGACTTCAATTTCAGCTACACCAAGGTAAACCGTCTGAAAGCATTTTCCGACCCGGTCAATCTGGGCAACTGATAGGAGGTATTCTTTATGAGCGCACTTTCCGCATTTCTGCATCCCGCTGTTCCTACGGAAGAAAAGGAGCTTGTCATTTCCAAGCGCTTTCTCGGCGCAGATGGCAAACCTGTTCCGTTTAAGATCCGCGCCCTGACCCAGGAAGAAAATTCTTCCCTGCTCAAGCATCCACCCGCAAGAAAAAGGTAGGCCAGCAGTGGCAGGACGAGATGGATGCCAACGAATATTCCAGCCGCATGATCGTGGCTGCAACGGTATTCCCCGACTTTCACAGCGCTGAGCTGTGCGAAAACTATAACACCAAAGATCCTGTCCAGGTCCCCGGCAAGATGCTGCTGGCCGGTGAGTTTCTCAAACTCATCACCGCCATCAACGAACTGTCCGGATTGGATGAAGGCCCGGACGAAGAAGCAAAAAACTGATCGCCGGGGACCTCTGGGATATTGATGTTCTGACAGCTTACTACTGTTTTGACAATCTCGGCTGGTCCCCCGGTCAATACGATGCCCTGCCGGAGCGTGAAAAGGCTCTGGTCCGGGCATTTGCTTTGCGTACAATGGAAAAGCGCTTAAAAGAATCCCGACAGATGAAGGAGGCTGGACACAGTGGCTGATATCCATTCAAGGTTCATTCTGGACGATCAGGCTTCCAATCCGCTGGCCGGGTATATCACAGTCGCAAAGAATGCGGCTTCTGCAACCACCGCTGCACAGCGCCAGCTGAAAAGCTATGAATCCGCACTGCGGAGCACAGAGCTTGCTTCTGCTAAGGCAACTGCGGCCTTTGAAGCCAGTGCTCAGCAGCTGGATGCCATGCGCGCTGCCGGTGAAGCGGGCACCGCTGCGTACAAACAGCTTGAGACCCAGAACGAACGCCTGCGTTTGAAGGTGGAAGCGCTGGGTACACAAACCGGCATCCTTACCGGAAAAGCCCGTGAAACGCAGGCTGCGGTGGAAAAAGAAGCCGCCGCTATCCGAGAACAGGCCGATGCCGCTGAAAAAGCATCCAAAAGCACCAAAGAACTTTCGGACAATCAGAAAGCGGCCACGTCTTCCGCTGATGCTCTGGCAAGCGCTGTGAAACGGCTTGCTGCTTCTTACCTCAGTATTCAGGGGCTGAAAAGAGCCGTAGACCTTTCAGACAGCTTGGTTTCTACCCGCGCCCGGCTTGACCGTATGAACGATGGCCTGCAGACCACGCAGCAGTTGGAAACGATGATCTACCAGTCCGCGCAGCGTTCCCGCGGCAATTTTATGGACACCATGGGGCTGGTTTCACAGTTGGGTACTATGGCGGGCAGCGCATTTGACAACACGAAGGAGATCGTGCAGTTTGCAGAACAGCTGAACAAACAGCTTGCGCTCTCTGGCGCATCCGGGCAAGCTGCGCAGGCTGCAATTCTTCAGATGGAACAGGGCCTTGCGTCCGGCGTGCTGCGCGGCGATGAACTGAACAGCGTCATGGAACAGGCACCGGCCATTGCAAGATCCATTGCGGACTATCTGCAGGTGGATATGGGCAAGCTGCGCGAAATGGGTGCACAGGGGCAGATCACCGCCGCCATTGTAAAAAACGCCATGTTTGCAGCCGCAGCAGAGACCAACGCTGAATTTGCAAAAACCCCCATGACTTGGGCGCAGGTTTGGACGGTGGCTTCCAACGCTGCCATCCGTGCCCTTGACCCGCTGCTGTCAGCCATCAACTGGGTAGCGAACAACATCCAGACGGTTGTCCCCATTGTGATTTCTCTGGGAACCGCTTTTGGTGTGCTGCTGATTGCCGCCAACTGGACGAACATTCTGGCATTTGCTTCTGAGAAAGCCGCTGCCGCACAGGCATTTCTCAATGCCGTCATGGCCGCAAACCCGGCCGCACTGGCCGCTGCCGCCGTTCTGGTGCTGGTAGCTGCCCTGTATGCAGGTGTTGCTGTGATGAACCACTTTGCAGGCACAAGCGTTTCCGCTACAGGTATCATTACGGGCGCATTTGCTGTGATGGGTGCATTCGTGTTCAACAGTGTTCTGGTTCCCCTGCAGAATGGATTTGCCATGTTTGCAAACTTTGTGGGCAATGTGTTCACGAACCCGGTCGCAGCTGTGAAAGTTCTGTTCTATGATATGGCAATCACCGTTTTGCAGTATATGCAGAATATTGCGTCCGCTGTTGAGGGGCTTATCAACATGATCCCCGGCGTGACGGTCGATCTGACCAGCGGCCTGGGCGGCTGGATCACCGATCTTGCCAAAAAACGGAGCAATGAGATCCAGAACAGCGGCTATACCGAGTATGTGAAGCCGTGGGAGAACATGGATCTCGGAAGCGCCTACACCAGAGGATATGATTGGGGTTCCAACCTCAGCCTTGGCAACCTGTTCGGGCCGGGCGGTCTTGGCGATCTGGGCGTTCCTCAGGCAGCAGATGTCAATTCCCTGCTGAATAATGTTGGCGCAATTAAGAACAACACCGGTAAGATCGCAAAAACGGTTGATCTTTCAGATGAGCAGCTCAAGATGATGGTTGATATTGCGGAACGTAAATTCGTGAACAACATCAACCTCACCTCGCAGGCCCCGGTCATTACTGTTCAAGGCCAGAACACCGGAAACACTGAAGCCGACCGCCAGAGCCTTGCCGATCTTCTGGGCGACCTCATTATGGAGCGCGTGCAGAGTGGCAGTGTCGTTGCGGTCAATTAAGGAGAATGTATGCCGAGCCTTTACCGCATTTATTTTTCACGGGACAGCACCGTGCTGTCCCTGCCCATCAACCCGGAAAAGCTTCCGGAGACCAAAGAATCCGACAATGGCGAGTATAATGTGCTTGGCCTTGGCCCTGTCATGCAGCCGCGCACGCCAAAGCTGCGTAAGGTAACGATCTCCGGTCTGTTTCCCGGACGCAGGCTCCCATGGATGAGCGCGGCCGTGTTTTTACCGCCATCGGTGTACATTACGTTTTTCAAGAGCGCAATGGATCAGAAAAGGCCCATCGTCTATACGCCGGTGCGCTATTATGAGAACGGCACCCCGTTTCTGGGTGGCGGCATGGGTTTTGAGTGCCTTGTTACCAGTTTCAAGACCGAGGAGCGCGGCGGCGAGACCGGCGACTTTTACTTTGACCTGACCATTACTGAATACAAGGACTTTTCACCGCAGAAGGCTGTTCTGCAGGGCAGCAGCGGAAACTTCTCGCCTGCAGCCACTACGGCATCCTCTGCGCTGAACACTGTCACGCGGGCGCTTTCTGCCGCTGCTGTCGCAACGTCTACTGTCAGTGCTGTAAAAGTGATCCTTACTCCAGCACGCAGCATCCAAAGCAGCAAACTCTATGTGGGTGCCAGCGTAAGGCAAACGGGAAATATTACAGCACCAGCACTGCACCAACACCTGCCGGCACGCTCAGCGGCCAGCAGGTGCAGGTACGGCGCATCGTATCCCGCACAAACCCGCATCCGTATTGCGTGCAGGATCTTTCCGGGGTGGTATTCGGCTGGATGTCCGCTTCTGACCTCACGGAGGTGAACCGGTGAGCTATGAACTGATCGTGGGCCGCAAAACGCCCGGAGACCTGCTAAACCTCACTAACAGCGTAACAACCGCAAGCTGGATCACCCAGCGCACCGGGAATCCCGGCAAGCTTACCTTCACCTATCTGCGCACGCCGCAATCCAAAATCGAAGAGGGCGACGTTGTACGGTTTTCCGCAGATGGAGAACTGCAGTTTTATGGATGGGTATTCAGCCGCGGGCAGGACCGTTGGGGGCCTGTGGATGTGGTCTGCTATGACCGGCTGCGCTACCTGAAAGCAAATAACAGCTACACATTTTATGCCCAGAGCGCCGCCGACATTATCAAGCAGATCTGTGAAGACCTGCAGGTAGATGTGGGCACGCTGGCCGATACCGGCTACAAACTCCCCTCCCTCGTGATGCAGGATAAAAGCTGCATCGACATCATCAATACTGCCATCCAGAAGACCTTGCTGAATACCGGCACGGTCTTTGTTTTTACGATTCTGGAGATGGTGTTGCTCTGCGCTCTGCAGCTGATATGAAGAGCGACTACATCATCGGCGAAAAGAGCCTGATGACCAACTACAGCTACAACACGTCCATTGACTCCCAGACCTACAACAGCATCAAGCTGGTGCGTCCGAACAAGGAGACCGGCAAGTCCGATGTTTTTATCCGAAAGGATTCGGACACCATTGCCCGCTGGGGCTTGCTGCAGCTCTATCAAAAGGTGGACGAAGCGGCCACAGACGCACAGGTCAAGGAGCAGGCAAAGGTCAGTCTGGAGTATTACAATCGCGTTCTGCAGCAACTCAAATTCACCTCGCTGGGTGTCAATAGCCTGCGGGCGGGACAGCTTCTTCTGGTCAATATCAATGATCTTGACGGCGACCCGTTCCGCAAGTATGTCATGCTGGAAAAGGTCTCTCATACGTGGGAAAACGATCTGCACACCATGGAACTGGAAGCAAAAGCTCTGTAAGGGAGGGAAATCTTTTGGACATCGTGGAAGCACTTTTGCAGCTGAACCGGGTTGCCGGAGACGTTGACCAGCCCACCGATCTGCAGATCGGCACCGTGGTAAAGGCCCCGCCCGATGATGATGTGCTGGAAATCTCCATCAACACGGAAATGGCTACACTGCGGCAGGATATTCTCTACCTTGCAGAGCCGGTCATTGAAAAGAAGATCCCGCTGCTGAAACACCGGCACGCCATGCCCCATATACACGCTGGTGTTCACGGCAGCACAGGCGGCCCATCGGAGCCTTACACTGGTTATTCCCTGCTCTCAGGGGGCGTAGACAGCTCTGTACAGAGCGAGGACATCAAAGGCTGGGAGAATGGAAAAGTCCTTTCACTGAGCAAGGATAAGAAATATATCATCCTCAACCCTGCCCTGAAAGCCGGTGACAAGGTGCTTCTTCTGCGTGTGCAGCGTGGCCAGAAGTTCGTCGTGTTATCTCGTGTATATGAAGGTGGTGATTAAATGGCCGTATTGCCGGAAAACAGCATCGATTTATCGGGCGGCGTTGAGTTTGTCGCTCAGCTTCCCTGACATGGAAGATCGACCGTGCAGCTGGACGTATCGCCGGAACATGCGACGGCTATGATGCCGTAAAGCAGGCAGTGGAGATCATCCTGAACGTAGAGCGCTATCGTTGGCAGATCTACCAGCCGGCAAGCGGTATGCAATGGGAAGGGCTGGTCGGACAGGATGCCGGTTATGTTGCCACAGAACTGCAGCGCCGTCTGCAGGATGCGCTGCTGGCAGACGACCGCATTATTGGCCTAAAAAACTACGAATACAGCATCAATGGGCAAAACCTGACGGTAAGTTTTACCGTCGAAACAGTCTATGGCGATGTTGAGACCGGAACGGAGGTGAAATTCTGATGCAGGATTTTTCAGCTGCAACCTATAAAAACATTCTCGATCACATGCTTTCCCTTGTGCCCGACACCTACGACAAGCGCGATACCAGCCCTATCCAGACTTCCCTCGGCCCGGCAGCCTACGTGCTTGAGGCTTTTATCTGAGCCTCGACCTTGTGCAGAAACAGGCGTTCGTCCAGACAGCCTCCGGCGATTCGCTGGATCTTCTGGCAGTGCTGGCCGGTATCACCCGCAAGCAGCTTCCGCCGCTGTAAAGGTCGGCATCTTTGACTGTGAGGTTCCGATCGGTGCGCGATTTTCAACGATCAATGGCACTGAGAGTATCAATTTTGTGGTCATCTCCACCATTACGGAGGGAAGCGCCTACCGTCTGCAGGCTGAGATGCCGGTGATATCGGCAACCGATACTCCGGCCCCATTCTGCCGATTGATTCCATTGAAGGATTGAACAGCGCTCAGTTGACGGATCTTCTGATTCCCGGCGAAAACACCGAAGAGGATGAGCCTTTCCGCGCGAGAATCATTGAACGTCTGAACAGCCGCAGCTTTGGTGGAAACGTGGCACAGTACGTTGAGGAGATCGAAGCGATAGACGGCGTGGGCGCTGTGCAGGTCTACCCCGTGTGGGATGGTGGCGGCACGGTGTGCTGCTCCATCTTGGGAGCCGACTTTCTTCCTGCGTCCAGTGATCTTGTGCAGATGGTACAGAATGCCATCGATCCCCCGCCCGGTCAGGGGCTTGGCCTTGGGCTTGCGCCCATCGGTGCGCAGGTGACCGTCACAGCGCCGCAGACAGTGCCTGTAGACATTTCTGCCACGCTGACCCTTGCATCCGGACACGAACTTGAAACCGTACAGCAGCTTGCGCAGGACGCTGTCAGTGCCTACCTGCTGCAGATTCGTAAAAACTGGAATGTCAATATCAGCAGTACGGCCATTGCCTACTCGGCAGAGGTGTACCTTGCTCGTGTCCTTGCCGCGCTCATCTCTCTTGATGGGGTCGTCAATGTTTCGGCTCTGACGCTCAATGGGATTGCTGCGGACATGGCGCTGCAGCAGACCGGTGCTTTGCAGCAGGTTCCGGTGCTGGGGAAGGTGGAACTACATGGAACTTGACCTGAACCATGACCTGCATTCCCTTTTGCCGCCTTTTTACCGGGAAATTGCGGAATACCAGCAGGTCTGTGACGCTGAAAAAGCACAATTTTCCCGGACAGCTGATAGTGTACGGGTCATCGGGCAGAACTTTTTTGTCCAGACCATGGATGTGGATTCTGTGCAGAAATGGGAACAAGTCCTGCATATCCGGGCAAAGCCTTTGACCGAAACGCTGAGTTTTCGACGGCAGCGCATTCTGTCGCGTTTGTGCACCCGCCCACCCTTTACACTTGCATTTCTGTACCAACAGCTCGACACGTTACTGGGCGTTGGCCGGTGGACATGCCGCGTGGATTATCCGGCTTACCTGCTGACCATCGGCACTCACGTTGAAGATAAGCTTCACCGCGAAGAACTGATCCACATGGTAAACCAGATCAAGCCTGCGCATATCGTGTTCGGAATGTATCTGTTCTGTGACCCCGTAGAAGCATATGCCTACGCTGCCGCCGCACCCTGCGGCACCTTCATCTCCGTCACCGCAAAAGTGCGTGGAAAGATAAAGCCTCAGAGCGGGACCGTCACGGCATTTGCCGCAGTCGCCCCGGCTGGAACCCGAACAGAAACAACAATCATAGTCAGAAGAATGGAGGAAAAGCCAGATGAGCTGGAATAACTCAGTTTACACTACCCTTAGCACGGCCATGCTCTCCGAAGCTTTGGCTGGTAAGGGTATGAACTTCACCCGCGCTGTAAGCGGCGCAGGCACGATGGCCGCGGCAGAACTGAGCAATGCAACGGCAGTGACCGATCAGCGCCAGACGCTTGCCATTGCAAGCATCAAGAAAACTGGTGAAGATGAAGATGCCATCCGCACCATCAAAATCCAGATCACCAATGCCGGGCTGACGCAGGGCTATGTGCTGCATCAGATCGGCATCTATGCTGAGTTGGTTGGCAGCAACAGCGATGCATTGGCGGTTATCTTGCAGGATGAACGCGGAATCGAGATCCCGTCCGAAACGGATAATGCCGATTTCGTCATGGAGTTTTACGCTGCGCTTGCCATCTCCGGTGCGGCGCAAATCACCATCACCGCCGATCCGAATGTCGTAGCCACTGAAAAGCGTGTGCGGGAAATGATTTCCGAACACGACAAAGACCAGCACGCCCACGTTGACGTGATCTCCGCCGCCCTGTCCGCAGCCATCAAAAGACTGGAAGACAGCGGCCAAATCATGGATGAGGCAGCAGCCGAGAAGTTCGTCCGCGAAATGCTCGACCAGTATGGAGCGGCCAAAGACATCTCCTTCGAGGACACCTACGAAACGGGAGCGTCTAACCTTCAGCAGGCGCTTGATGTGGTGCTGGGCAATACGCTGCCGAAGCTCACCGTCACCACGACCGCAGGCAGCGCCCTGACCCTGACCGACGGCCAGAGCACCATCACCGGCACGGCGACTGGTGGCAGCTTCACCACCACGTTACCCCGACTGGGCGAGTGGACGGTCACGGCATCACTGGCCGGTCTGACCACCGATGACACCATCACGGTGGATGTCGTGGGCGGTAAATACACGCTGACGCTGCCTTACTTTGCGGCCACGCTGAATGTAACCACTGCCCCGGACGCTGTGGTCACGGCAACTCTGCCCACCGGAAAGGCATATACCGCAACAGCGGACAGCAGCGGCAACGCCTCGGTGCGCATCAAGTGTTCCGGCACTTATACCGTGCAGGCATCCAAGGGGAGTGCCACCAGTGACACCGCAGAAGTGGAGATCTTGGAGAATGGAGAAACGTACACTGCAACTGCACGTTTTTGCACTCTGACCCTGACCGCCCCCGTGGGAAGCACACTGACAGCCACCTGCGGCGACAACACTATGACCGCCACAGTCACCGGCGATGAGGAAACCGGAACTGTCAAGCTGTACCCTCCGGCCCTTGGCACATGGAGCATCACTGCCACCAAGGATGATGAGACCACCACCGAAACTGTAGCGGCCACCGCATATAAAGACTATGCGGTAGAGCTTGCCTATGTCCGCATCTACGGCGTTTGCTGGAGCTACGGAAACAGCTCCACGGCCTGCACCAGACTACTCAGAGCCAGCGACCCGAACGCACTCGTCAACGTGGACATTGCCACAAGTCCTTCTCCCGCCGTGGGCGGAGGCAGCGGCAGCAGCCCGTTTGATGCTTGTATGCTGGAGCGGGATGGAGGAATACAACGTCACATCCGGCAAGATCGGCCCGAAATTCGGAGAAAGCGGCTTCAGTCGCTCGAACACCGACGTCATGGTCTTTATCCCGGAATTTTATTACAGGGTCATCGACGATGCAAGCGGGAAGAATCGCTATTTCTACATCGCCGACAAGAAAACGGGAGGCTTTGAGAAGCACCCCGGCTCTGGCCGATACGTCGGTCGCTACAATACCGGATCAGGCCATGTTTCGCTCACCGGATGGTCTCCGCTGGTAAACATCACCAGAGCATCTGCCCGCATAGGCGCAAAGAGCAAAGGTTCCGCTGGTACGAGTATGACTACGCAAGCTGGTGCGCCATCGGCCTGCTCTACATCGTGGAGTTCGCCGACTGGAACACCCAGAGCAAAATCGGCAAGGGCTATAGCAGTGGCAGCTCGGCAATTCCTTCCGGTGGCACCGACAGCATGACCTACCACACCGGCAGAGCTTCCGGCACGGACGGCGCAACCGCCGTCCAGTACAGACACATCGAAAACCCGTGGGGGAACGTCTTCGACTGGGTGGACGGCGTAAACTTCAACGGCAGTACAGTCTATGTCTGTACTGACCCCGCGAAATACGCCGATGACACCTCCGCCGGATACACCAATGCAGGTACTAGAGCTTCTTCCAGCGGATACATCAGCGCTCTCGGAGTATCCACAACTGCACCGTGGGCTATTTACCCCTCGTCTACCGGAGGCAGTGAGACACCTACATCCCGGACTACTCGTGGACTGCGGACGGCTGGCTTGTGCTGGCTGTGGGCGGCTGCTGGGTCGACAGAACGAATTCGGGCCTGTTCTATTTCTACGGCGAAAACGGCTCGTCCTACTCGCACGGCGGCATCGGCTCTCGACTCCTTTTCGTCCCCTGACGGGGGACTGGGGGCCGCAGCCCCAGAAACTTTGTAACTACCAGCCCTGCCATTTTGCGCAGGCAAAACCGAATCTTCCCAATCAAAATCAACGCTTTGAAGGAGGTAATCCAAAATGAAAGTAAAAGGCGACAACGCCCCGTCCGGTGCATTTGAGGTTGAACCTCACCCCCAGAAGCCCGGCGTCGCCGTGGTTCGGTTCTTCGAAAACGCGCAGCCGTTTGAAGAAAAATCCGGCGATTTGACCGCAAAGGGCTGGGAGTACGACGAGTACCGGCTGGAGATGCCTCTCTACGACGGCCTCGCGCTCGATGTGGCTGCCGCATACGACAGCTATCTTGCTCAGGCGAGGGCCGAAGAAGAATCCAAAAACGAGTTTGAAAGGATGGCGAACTCCGTGGCAAGTCTTCAGGCGGCACAGTCTGACACCGACTCTATGGTGGTCGAGCAGGAATATCGCATCACCATGTTGGAACTGGGTGTCTCCGATACGGACGACACCGATAAAGCTGATAACACCTGATAAGGAGGAAAAACATTATGTCTAAAGCATCTGAAATGGTTCTGTATCGTACCTGCAAGCGCATGATCCAGCGCGGCACCATCGACGGTCTGGCTGAGAAGATCGACATCTTCTACGCTGCTGGCAAGCTGACCGATGGGCACTACACGGAACTGACCGGCCTGCTGGCCGCAAAGCAGAAGGAGCGGGACTAACCGATGGGCTGGCCTGATCTGTGCGAAAGGCTGATGACCCGGCTGGAAACCAGTGGTGCGGACACGACCGCAGAGCGCGGCGAATTTGCAGTGCTGGTGGCTGAGTGTGGGTCGAGCGGCTGCAAATGGCATTGAGCCAGAAAGGAGAAAACAACAATGGCGATTAAAGCTATTCCTATGCGAAGGATGGGAGCAAGGCTCTGAGCAAGAACTTCCACGTCCGGGAGTTCAAGTGCAAAGACGGCAGCGACCCAATCTTTATTGATGACGAGCTTGTGGCTCTACTGCAAAAAATCCGGGATCACTTCGGCAAGGCTGTGAACATCAACAGTGCTTTCCGCACTGCCAGCCACAACGCCAAGCAGAAAAAGGCGGCCAAGTACAGCCAGCACCTTTATGGCAAGGCGGCTGACATCTGGATCGCTGGCGTGTCGGTGGACACGCTGGCGGCCTACGTCGAAACACTGCTTCCCGGCAAGGGAGGCATTGGACGATACCACGCGGACGGTTTTGTCCACGTCGATGTGCGGGAGGTAAAAAGCAGATGGGTGATGTAGTGAAGAATGGAGTTTGCACCATGGTTGGAGTAATCGGCAGTCTGATCGCAAGTCAATTCGGCGGATGGGATGCGCACTTCGACGCTGATCCTGTTCATGCAGTCGATTACATCACGGGGCTTGTGGTCGCCGGGGTTTCCACGCAAGCCCCAAGACCAAAAGCGGCACGCTGGAAA